>RRZU013075252.1_pt1 | contig 31484 bp, 27 predicted proteins | sample 2165561 | NCBI WGS metagenome assembly RRZU01 (sample SAMN10456909, study PRJNA506462) | wastewater metagenome | isolation source: wastewater sludge | place: USA: Moscow, Idaho | reverse complement strand
TCAGGGTTCCCCCCATTGTCCAATATTCCCCACTGCTGCCTCCCGTAGGAGTCTGGACCGTGTCTCAGTTCCAGTGTGACTGATCATCCTCTCAGACCAGTTACGGATCGCGGTCTTGGTGAGCCATTACCTCACCAACTAGCTAATCCGACCTAGGCTCATCTGATAGCGCAAGGCCCGAAGGTCCCCTGCTTTCTCCCGTAGGACGTATGCGGTATTAGCTTACCTTTCGGCAAGTTATCCCCCACTACTAGGCAGATTCCTAGGCATTACTCACCCGTCCGCCGCTCGTCAGCAGAATAGCAAGCTACTCTCTGTTACCGCTCGACTTGCATGTGTTAAGCCTGCCCCCAGCGTTCAATCTGGGCCATGATCAAACTCTTCAGTTATATACTGATCGGGTTTTGAGAAAACCCTAAACTTGGCTCAGCAATCGCAAATATCTTTTATTAGCGGACTAAAAAAGACAAAAATAATTCTACAAATTTACATTCGCTGAATAACTTGTGCTGCTGATAATCTTGCTGACTATCAATCATCTAACACAAGCACCCACACGAATTGCTTGATTCAAATTGTTAAAGAACGTTTCGCTGAGCGTCTCAGCGAGGTGGCGTATATTACGCTACCTGAATAATCTGTCAAGGTTTATTTTCATAAATCGTTGAAAATATTTTCTGACACTTGCTGCACGATGTTTTGCGCTCCAAGAAGATCTATACTACAGACTTAAATTAGAAACGCAAGCATTTAAATAAAACATCTCGCCTTTACTCAGCAACCAACGCCACTTTAGCAAAGCTTTTCTTTCCAGCCTGGCATACGTGAACAGAGCCAAGCTTAAAGACAAACTCTCTATCAACTACCTCCCCATCCACTCGCACACTACCAGCAGCCAACATATCACGAGCACTTGCGGCATTTTTGACCAGACCTGCCTGATTAAGAACTGCCGCAATTGGCAAATCATTAGCAGCAACCACCTCTACCTCTGGCAAATTCTCTGGCAGCTGACCTTCCTGCATACGATTACCAGCAGACTTATGAGCGCTAGCAGCTGCTTCATCTCCGTGAAAACGTGCAATAAGCTCACGCGCCAAATCAATTTTAATATCTCGCGGATTTGCACCTTGGGCAACGCTTTCCTTTAACCGCTCAATCTCTTCACTGCTGCGAAAGCTCAGCAAATCATAATAGCGCCAAATCAATTCATCTGGCATAGACAATAACTTGCTATACATAACCCCAGGCGCTTCCTGTATCCCTACATAATTGCCCAAAGATTTTGACATCTTATTAACGCCATCCAAACCCTCGAGCAACGGCATGGTAATAACACACTGCGGCTCTTGGCCATAAGCTCGCTGCAACTCACGCCCCATTAACAGATTAAAGGTCTGGTCTGTACCACCCACTTCTATATCAGCACGCAACGCAACTGAGTCATACCCCTGAATCAAAGGATACAAAAACTCATGGATAGCAATTGGCTGATGACTCTCATAGCGATTACTAAAATCCTCTCGCTCCAACATTCGCGCAACAGTGTACTGCGAGGTTAGACGAATAAAGTCCGCTGGAGTCAGCTTCTCAAGCCATGCTGAGTTAAATACAACTTCTGTTTTACTCTCATCAAGCACTTTAAATACTTGCTGCTTATATGTTTCTGCGTTTTCTAAGACCTGCTCCCGGGTTAACGGCGGCCGCGTAACACTTTTACCACTTGGATCACCGATCATCCCGGTAAAGTCACCAATCAAAAACATCACGTGATGACCAAGATCTTGCAACATACGCAGCTTGTTTAGCAGCACAGTGTGCCCCAAATGAAGGTCCGGAGCGGTAGGGTCAAAACCTGCTTTCACACGCAACGGCTCATTGCGCTTCAACTTATTTAACAGTTCTTGCTCTACGACGACGCTGTCAGTACCTCGCTTAATAACAGCTAATTGCTCTTCAACGGTTTTCATGCTCAGAACACCACATTAAGTAAAATAGATAACAGGTAAGGGTACTAGATAAGGAACTAAAAACAAATTACCACATCAGACAAACTGCATATTTAGCAAGCAGTTATTGCACTAAACCCTACGAAAAAGCTGACACAGCTCAAGTTACCGAACATCTAAGCTTGCAGTAGAAGGCTTTTACTTATATTTTACCCAATCGCACACAGCAGACCTCTAAGACTATGCCAACAAATAATACTCCAATACAGCAGAGCTATCCCAAGCGCCATCTGCTTGCGGCAAGCGGAATTGCTGCATTGCTCTGTCTATCATTGCTTGTTTACCCTTCTCGCGAAGTGGAAGCTAAAAAGACTTTTATTAATATTGAGTTAGAAGAGCAAACCGCAGAACAAGTCACACAAGCTCTTACTGCCGAAGATTCTCAGCTCGCAGTCACTGCTTCCGAAACTGACTCTGCAATTATCCATAACGCTCAGGCCCAAGCAGACAGCAACCCTGATGCTGAGACTCAAGCCTTTGAGTACACAAAAAACCTTACGGTAAATAAGGGCGACACCTTATCCGTACTTTTTGTTAAAGCAGGACTTGATAACGCAGTTTTGCACAAGATTCTCGCTACAAATAAAGAAGCTAAGCGCTTTACTCATTTAAAAATAGGTCAAACGCTAACCTTTGAGTTTGATGAGGAGCAATCGCTCCAAGCTTTAAGCAGTAAAATCAGCCCGTTGGAAACTATTTACTTAGAAAAACAAGCTGAGACAAATGACTTTGCATTTCGTAAAGATGTTGCCGCAACACAAACGTCGGAAAAGTATGCACAAGGCACAGTAGAAGGTGCGCTTTTTTCTGCAACAAAAAAATCTGGTTTACCGTACAGCCTCGCTTTAGATATGGCTAATATTTTTGGTTATGACATCGACTTTGCTCAAGACTTAAGAACCGGTGATGAGTTTGAACTGGTTTACGAAGAAAAAACTGTGGACGGCAAAACCATAGGTACTGGCAACATCCTTAGCGCGCGCTTCACCAATCGCGGCAAAGTATATACGGCCATTCGCTACACAGACAAGCAAGGCAATACGAATTACTACGATGCTGATGGCGCAAGCTTACGCAAGGCTTTCATCCGCACACCCGTAGACTTTGCTCGTATCAGCTCCCGCTTTTCTAATGGCCGCAAACACCCTATTTTGAATAAAATTCGTGCGCACAAAGGAGTTGACTACGCTGCCCCACGTGGAACCCCAATTAAAGCAGCAGGCGATGGCCGTGTAACACTCGCTGGCCGCAAGGGTGGCTACGGCAACACTGTAGTGATTAAGCATGGTCAACGCTACCAAACTCTGTATGCCCATATGCAAGGTTTCGCTAAAGGTGTTCGTGCTGGCAGCACTGTTAAACAAGGCCAAATCATTGGCTATATCGGTACAACAGGCTTATCTACAGGCCCACACTTACATTATGAGTTCCAAGTTAATGGCGTGCACGTAGATCCTTTAAGCCAAAAACTGCCTACAGCCGACCCTATTCACGCCTCAGAAAAGCAGCGCTTTTTCCAACAAAGCAAGCCTTTGCTCGCGAAGTTGGACCAACATAAAGCTACACAGCTAGCCCTAAACGCTCAGTAAGCGCATGCTTTATATTGGCATTATGTCTGGCACTAGCCTCGACGGGATTGATATATGCTTAGTGAATATCGATCAAGGTTGCGAGCTAGTTGCCAGTCAATATCTAGCAATGCCTTTAGCCCTCAAGCAAAGTTTGCTTACCCTCTGCAGCAGCGGACCCAACGAAATCCAGCGAGCGGCTTTAGCCGAACAGCAATGGGCGCAGCTGGCAGCACAAGGTGTTAAGCAACTGCTGAGCAAAACTCGTCTATCCGCCAGTCAAATTCGTGCTATTGGTAGTCACGGTCAAACCATCCGGCATGAGCCTGCGCAACACTTTACGGTACAAATTGGCAGCCCAGCACTGCTTGCTGAGTTAACCCGCATAACTATAGTCAGTGATTTTCGTCAGCGTGACATCGCAGCTGGTGGGCAAGGCGCCCCGCTCGTCCCTGCCTTTCATGAAATGCTTTTCAAAAAGCACCCTCAGCCATGCGCAGTACTCAACATTGGCGGTTTTAGCAATGTGACGCTACTGAATGAAAACACCAGCACCTTGGGCTTTGACTGCGGCCCCGGCAATGTCTTGCTAGATGCTTGGATTCAGCACAAAAAAAACCAAACGTTTGACCGAAATGGCACCTGGGCAGCTAGCGGGACAGTGAATAAAAGTCTATTGAACAGTATGTTAAGCGAACCTTTTTTCGCCACTCAAGGCCCAAAAAGTACGGGCCGCGAACTGTTTAATTTGCCTTGGCTGCAGAGTTTATTAGCCCAGCAAGAAGCTCTAGCTGATCAGGATGTACAGGCGACTTTATCTGAATTTACCGCGCAGACTATTGCTGACTCAATCCTCGCAGCTCAAGCCAACACTCGATCCGTCTGGGTTTGTGGTGGCGGTGCACATAATAATGATTTACTGCAGCGTTTGCAGCGCCTGCTACCCGACTGCCTAGTGGATAGTACTGACTCGCAAGGTATTGCTGCGGACTGGATGGAGGCTATGGCTTTTGCTTGGCTGGCTCATTGCTGTCTCGAAAACATGCCGAGCAATAGGCCAACTGTTACTGGCGCCAGAGGCTTAAGAGTACTTGGCGCCATTTATCCTGTTTAAAACTTGCAATTAAATCGAGAAGGACGAACCACAACCGCATGTAGTGGTTGCGTTTGGATTATTAATCACAAAACGTGAGCCTTCCAAACCTTCGGTATAGTCAACTTCTGCACCGGCTAAGTACTGGAAGCTCATGGGATCAATGACTAAGCTCACTCCTTCTCGGTTAACGATGGTGTCATCGTCAGCGACCTCTTCATCGAAGGTAAAACCATACTGGAAGCCTGAACAACCACCGCCAGTAATAAATACGCGTAATTTTAAGCGCGCATTACCTTCTTCTTCGACTAGAGCCTTAACTTTATTTGCCGCACCTTGAGTAAATTGCATTGCGTCAGGGACGAAGGATTCAACACTCATTTTACTTTCTCCCAGCATCGCGCTGTAAACATCTATTGGTTATATTATCCGCTTATCCTACCACCAAGGTCAACTATTAGCATTGCCTAAGGTATCAAGGCAGCAGAGTTTAAGCCGCTACTCTCATCTAAACCGAACATAATATTCATATTCTGCACTGCTTGGCCGGATGCGCCTTTCACTAAGTTATCAATAACCGCCATAACGACAACTACATCGCCATCTTGCGGGCGCTGCACAGCAATGCGGCACATGTTGGCACCCTTTACACTGCGTGTCTGCGGGCAAACGCCAGCCGGTAGCACATCTACAAATGGCTCATTCTGATAACGCTGCTCATATACGCTTTGCAGGTCAAGACTGCGATCAAGCACCGTCGCATAAAGTGTTGCATGAATCCCACGAATCATGGGTACTAAATGCGGCACAAAGGTTAGCCCCACTGACTGACCAGCAGCACGGCGTAAACCCTGTTTGATCTCAGGCAGATGGCGGTGGCCACTGACCCCATAAGCAACCATATTTTCAGCTGCCTCACAGAACAGCGAGCCAATTTTAGCGCCTCGCCCGGCACCACTGACGCCTGAGGCGCAACTGGCAATAATTTGTTGAGTCTCAGCCAGCCCTGCCTCAACCAATGGCAGTAATGCAAGTTGGACCGCAGTTGGATAACAGCCAGGCACGGCAATCAACCGTGCAGTCTTAATAGCTTCTCGGTTCACCTCAGGCAACCCATATACTGCATCAGCTAATAAGTGCGGTGCTCCGTGCGGTTGGCCATACCACTGCGACCACTCTTCTGCATCTTCAAGACGAAAATCCGCAGACAAATCAATTACCCGCGTACCTGCCTGCAAAATCTCATCAGCCAAACCGTGAGCAACACCATGGGGTGTGGCAAAAAACACAACATCGCAAGCGGTTAGCTTGTCAACTTGTGGTACAGAAAAAACCAGCTCGGGATAGCTTTCGCGCAGATTGGGGTACATATCTGCAACCCTTACACCTTCTTCAGAGCGGGAAGTAATAACCTCAACCTGTGCATGCGGATGCAAAGCGAGTAGGCGTAATAACTCAACCCCCGTATAGCCTGTACCGCCGACGATAGCTACTTTGATCATGCATGCACCCTCTTTTTTGAAATTAAGTTATATCTGTTGCCGTACAACCCACACTCTACAGATGACACTGCAGCAACAGCGTACTACTATGTGCAGAATTTACTTTTGGAGCAGGTTATGACGTATTTATGGATTAAGGCTTTCCATATTATCGCAGTGGTGTGTTGGTTTGCGGGTTTATTTTATTTACCGCGTTTATTTGTCTATCACGCCATGAGCTCTGACAGCATCAGCCAAGAACGCTTCACCATTATGGAGCGCAAACTCTATAGAGGCATCATGCACCCGTCTCTAGTGGCTACGCTGCTGCTTGGAATCAGTATGTTATATATGAACCCCGCTCTGCTCAAGGCCGGCTGGATGCATGTAAAACTGACACTGGTTGCTTTACTAATCATCTATCATTTCTATTTAGGCGCTATTTATAAACGCTTTGCTCAGGGTGAAAACCAAAAAAGCCACGTCTTTTACCGCTGGTTTAATGAGCTGCCAGTCTTATTTTTAGTCGCAATAGTATTGCTCGCAATCCTCAAACCCTTTTAACTAAAGAGCCATAGCCTATTATTTAGGCTATGGCTCAGCCAATAACTTTAATAACTACAGCCAAGGAAGCCACATGCCCAACACTCTGTATAAAATCACCATGGATGGCAGCCTTGCCCCTGGAGTAACACTCGACTTTGCTCAAGACAATCTGGCCCGCTTATTCAAAGCAGACGTTGCTGCTATCAAGCACTTGTTTTCTGGTAAGCCCACTGTTATTAAGCGCGATATCAGTGCAGCACAAGCAGATAAATACATAACAGCTCTATTTAATGCAGGCGTTATTGCTAACAAAGAAACAGACTTCGCAGCGAACTTAAGCTTAGAGCCTACAGAAGCAGAAGAGACAGCAAGCAGTACACACAGCATGACTTGCCCTAAATGTGCTGTACAGCAAGCAGAAAACCCCATCTGTCAAAGTTGCGGCATTGTCATCGCCAAGTTCAATAGCCACCAAGCACAAGCAGTACAGCAGCCTGCGCAGGCTGTACAAAGTACGCCTTACGCATCACCGCAGGCAATTATTGAACAAAACCCCGAGGACGTTGGTGAGTTAAATATCTGGGGCATTGAAGGACGCCTTGGGCGCATGCGTTATATCGCGTGGTCAATAGTTTTTATGCTAGCTCTAATACCTGCAGTCATTGTCAGTGCTGTGGCCTTCAAAATTTCAGCTTTTGTAGGCATACCGGTTGCTCTAGTTGCAACCCTAGCGGCAATCGTCATCGGTATTCAAATCAGCGTGAAGCGATTACACGATATTGGCTGGTCTGGCTGGCTGATTTTAATCACAGTCATTCCCGTAGTAGGCAGTATCTTTCAGTTGCTTATGTTTCTCTTACCAGGCAGCACTGGCAGCAATCGCTACGGGGCACCACCACCGGCCAATAGCACAGCAGTCATAGTTTTATTCTGGATCTGGGTAGTCTTAGTGGCCGTTGGCTTCGTATTGGGCATCATTGGCGGCATGCTCGGCGCTGCACTCAATTCATATTAAACACAGTAAATACAGCTGATCACCCGACCTAAATAACGGGTGATCAGCCTAGGTCAGTCAACCTGTGTTGCGCAGCCCTGCAGCAATACCTGCAACAGTTACCAATAAAGCTTGCTCAATTGCCGGGCAAGTTGCCTCACCCTGCTCTCTGGAGCGCGCCAATAATTCCACCTGCAACAAATGTAGCGGATCAAGGTAGGTATCTCGCACGCTAATTGAGGCGCGTACTTGCGGATGACGCTCAAGCAAATGGGCTTCGCCAGTTAAACGCAATACCTGCTCCACTGCTTGTGCAAGGTGTGCATATAACTGCTCACCAAAGCCACGTAACTCAGTTGCGACTAAGCGTTCATCGTATAAGCGGGCAATGCCTGAGTCTGCTTTTAAGAGCACCATTTCCAACATATCGATACGCGCCCTAAAGAATGGCCACTGATCGCGCATCTCAGCTAGCAGTGGTTCCTCTTGGCGCTGCACTGCATTTTGCAAGGCGCTCTCCCAGCCTAACCAAGCAGGTAGCATCATTCGTGTTTGCGTCCAGGCAAAAATCCACGGAATAGCACGTAAACTTTCAATCCCGCCAGTGCGGCGGCGTGCTGGGCGACTGCCGAGAGGCAAGCGACCGAGTTCTTGCTCCGGAGTGGCTTGACGGAAGTAATCAACAAACTGTGGCTCTTCACGCACTGTTTTTCGGTAAGCGGCTAAGCCGTCAGCAGCTAAACGCTCCATCACTGCGCGCCATGAGTCTTTGGGCACCGGTGGCGGTAGCAAAGTTGCCTCCAACACTGAGGCCAAATACAGGTTCAAGTTCTGCGCAGCGACTTCCGGTAAGCCATATTTAAAGCGAATAACTTCACCTTGCTCGGTAGTCCGGAAGCGTCCTGCCACTGAACCTGGCGGTTGTGAAAGAATCGCTTCATGAGCAGGTCCACCGCCACGCCCCACAGTACCACCACGGCCATGGAATAAAATCAGCTCAATACCTTGTTTTTCACAAACCGCAACCAATTCTTCTTGGGCACGGTATTGCGACCAAGCTGCGGCCGTAGTTCCAGCATCTTTGGCTGAGTCCGAGTAGCCAATCATCACTTCTTGCGGCCCAGCCAAGCTGTTACGGTAATCTGTTAAGTTCAGTAACTGATCAATAACTCCAGCAGCATTATGCAAGTCATCTTGCGTTTCAAATAGTGGCGCAATACGCATCGCGCGATTGAGCCCTGCTTCTTTGAGTAGCAATTGCACAGCCAGCACATCAGAAGGTGCGCAAGCCATAGAAATCACATAAGAGCCCAGCGAGTCAGCGGGCGTTTGCGCAATAACCTGACAGGTATCCAAAACCTCTTGAGTGTCTGCACTCGCAGCAAAGGCACTGGACAACAACGGCCGACGATTACTTAATTCGGCCAGTAAAAACGCCTGACGCTGCGCTTCATCCCACTGACTGTACTCACCTAAACCCAACCACTGCGTAATTTCATTCAGTGCGCTGGTGTGCCGCTCAGCATCTTGACGAATATCCAAGCGCACCAACGACAAACCAAAAGTTGTAGCGCGGCGAATAGTGTCTAGCAAATCGCCATCAGCAATCAGGCCCATTCCACACTCATGCAACGAGCGGTGGCAAAGCAGCAAGGGGGACAGCAGGTCTTCAGTATTGTAAAAAACCTCCGCCGATAATGATGAACCAGTGGATAACGCCGCTTGTAATTCAGCACGTGTTTTACGCAAACGGGCACGGAGTTTCTTCATTAAAACACGGTATGGCTCGTCAGTCTCACCGACCAAAGCCATCAACTCAGGGCTACCTTTTTGCATCGATAGCTCGGCAGTCAGGCGGGAGATATCACGTAAAAACAAATCTGCCGCAATCCAGCGGGCCAGTAGTAATACAGTTTTAGTTACCCGCGCGGTAACATTCGGATTGCCATCGCGATCGCCACCCATCCAAGTTGAAAATCGAATGGGCGTCGCAGTAATAGGTAACTTATCGCCACCAGCCGCAAGCAAGGTGTTATCCACATGGCGCAAAACATTGGGAATGGCTTGCCACAGTGAGCGCTCAATCACAGCAAAGCCCCAGCGCGCTTCATCTACCGGCGTTGGTTGTTCGCTACGAATTTCTGTAGTGTGCCAAATTTCAGAGATCAAACTGCGGAGCTTAGCAATAATTTTATCGCGCTCAGCTGTGGTTAGGTCAGTGTGGTCCAAGGCTGCCAACTGCTGCGCGATAGCGTCGTACTTCATAATCAGTGTACGCCGCGAGACCTCTGTGGGGTGTGCAGTCAGCACCAACTCAATATCTAGCTCGGCAACTGCTGTAGATAAATCGTGCGGATCATGTCCAGCAACTTGTAAGCGCTCAAGAATAGAGGCCAGCATCTGATCCTCAAAAGCAGGCTCTTCATCACTGCGACGACGGCGTATCAGATGATACTGGTCAGCAATATTGGCTAAATTAAGAAATTGGTTAAAACCACGGGCTACGGGGAGTAACTCATCTTCAGGCAACTGATCTAAAGTATCAGTCATTTGCTGACGACCGTCTGCAGAACCACGACGGGCAGCTTTCGCACCAGTACGGATGCGCTCAATTTTTTCTAAAAACCCTTCACCACGTTGTTCGCGCATGGTGGAACCAAGCAATTCACCTAATAAATGAACATGCTCGCGTAGACGTGCATCGATTGGGATCATACTTAACTCTCCACTAAAGTTCTCTTCAGCTTGCCGAGTTCTGCAGCATCTAGCAAGAAAACTTTAGTGTTTTAACTGCACAGACTCGCAGTTTTTGAGGAGTATCGACCCTTGTAACTACTGGCTAAAGTCGCAACGCACTGCGCGCTTTTGATCATTGACCAGCACACCGGTTAAACCTTTCTGTTTGGTATCAAATAACACCACAATACCGTCCACACACTGCGCAACTTGCTCAGCAGGCTTTAAAGAAACCTTATAGTCCTCACCAGGAATAGTTTTCAGCATGGTGTACTCAGCTAGCAGCAAAGCATCGACGGGCTTCGCAATGTGCAAATAACCGTAATAACCTAAAACTGCAACAGTACCCACAATACTAGCAATGGCTGTACCAATTAGTGGTCGCAGGTCGCGTTCGCTCATAATGACTCCATAATATGGGTTGAAGTGATGTTTAAAGCCAAGCCGCCCAAGCACCAGTAGTGCTGACTTGGGCGACTTAACTCAGCAGATTATTAATGTTCTGGACGCATGTGCGGGAACAAAATCACATCGCGGATAGACGCAGAATCCGTTAGCAGCATCACTAAGCGGTCAATCCCAATCCCTTCACCGGCAGTTGGCGGCATGCCGTACTCAAGCGCACGAACAAAATCAGCATCATAATGCATCGCTTCATCATCGCCGGCATCTTTATCAGCTACCTGGGCTAAGAAACGCTCAGCCTGATCTTCAGCATCATTCAACTCAGAATACGCATTGGCAATTTCACGGCCACCAATAAACAATTCAAAGCGATCGGTCACGTTTGGATCATCGTTATTGCGACGGGCCAACGGTGACACCTCAAATGGATACTGAGTAATAAAAGTCGGCTGCTCAAGCTTATGCTCAACAGTTTCTTCAAAAATCATGGTTTGCAGCTTACCAATACCTTCAAAGCCCATCACTTTCGCACCATGCTTTTTCGCCAGCGCGCGGGCTGTGTCAATATTTTCTAAGTCAGCCGCAGTAATCTCCGGGTTGTACTTTAAAATGGAATCAAACAATGAGATGCGCTGGAACGGCTCACCAAAATGGAACACCTTACCTTGGTAAGGCACGTCAGTGCTGCCCAATACTTTTTGCGCCAGCTCACGGAATAACTCCTCGGTGAGATCCATATTATCTTCGTAGTCCGCATACGCCTGATAGAACTCAAGCATTGTGAACTCCGGATTATGGCGCGTAGACACACCTTCGTTACGGAAGTTACGGTTGATTTCAAACACACGCTCAAAACCACCCACCACTAAACGCTTCAAATACAGCTCAGGGGCGATCCGTAAATACATTGGCAAATCGAGGGCATTATGATGCGTTTCGAAAGGCTTAGCCGCTGCACCACCGGGAATGGTTTGCAGCATTGGTGTTTCCACCTCTAAGAAATCACGCTCAGTTAAAAAGTTACGAATGTGCGCAATCACTTTTGAACGAATTTTAAAGGTTTCACGTACTTCTTCGTTAACAATTAAGTCAACATAACGCTGGCGGTAACGCTGCTCAGTGTCGGTTAAACCATGATGCTTATCCGGCAGTGGGCGTAGTGATTTAGTGAGTAACTGGACTTGGGTCATATGTACGTATAAATCACCCTTGCCGGAACGCGATAAGGTCCCCTCAACAGCAATAATATCGCCCAGATCCCAAGTTTTAATCTCAGCCAATTTTTCTGCTGGCAAGCCTTTGCGGTCCACATAGACTTGCAAGCGACCGGTCATATCTTGCACCACCATAAAGGCACCGCGATTGAGCATGATACGTCCAGCAATCTTCACCGGTATCGCGGCGCTGACTAATTCTTCTTTAGTTTCATCCACATACGTCTTCTGGATGTCAGCGCAGTAGTGTTCGCGACGAAAATCATTGGGGAATGCATTGCCTTTCGCCCGCTCAATTGCCAGCTTCTCTTTACGCAGGGCAATTAAACGGTTTTCTTCCTCTTGCAACTCATGCTGAGTTAGCGGTTGTTCGCTCATGATGGTATCCACTATTTAATTCAGGTCGCTCGTACAGCGACTGTAAGCACGCACTTGCGCACTGATTACAATACTGGCGTGTCTAGCACGCCGTGGGCCATTACAGCCCTTGTTTCAGGCTCGCTTCTAAAAACTGATTGATCTCACCATCTAACACGGCGTCGCAATTACTTTCTTCAACGTTAGTCCGTAAGTCTTTAATGCGCGATTGATCCAAGACGTAAGAACGAATCTGATGACCCCAGCCAATGTCTGATTTGCTGTCTTCCAACTCTTGTGAAGCAGCTGTACGTTTGGATAACTCCAACTCATACAATTTGGCACGGAGCATTTTCATCGCAGTATCACGGTTGGCATGCTGCGAGCGCTCGTTCTGACAGCTCACCACGGTGTTGGTTGGTACGTGGGTAATGCGTACCGCTGAGTCTGTGGTGTTCACGTGCTGACCACCAGCGCCGGATGAGCGGTAGGTATCAGTGCGTAAATCAGCTGGGTTGATATCAATTTCAATGTTGTCGTCAATTTCTGGCGACACAAACACTGCAGTAAATGAGGTATGACGGCGGTTGCCTGAGTCAAACGGACTTTTACGCACTAAGCGGTGCACTCCAGTTTCGGTACGCAACCAACCAAAAGCATACTCACCTTGAATATGTAGAGTCGCGCCTTTAATGCCAGCCACATCACCGGCTGACAACTCCATAATGGTTGCTTTAAAACCGTTATGATCAGCCCAACGCAGATACATCCGCAGTAGAATATTGGCCCAATCCTGTGCCTCAGTACCGCCAGAGCCTGCTTGAATATCCAGATAAGCATTATTGGCATCCATTTCACCACTAAACATCCGGCGAAACTCTAAAGTGCCCAATTGCTCAGCCAAGCGTTCTAGTTCAGCTCGTACTTCTTCAACGGCTTCATGGTCGTCTTCCTCAACAGCCATCTCTAACAGTTCCTTAGAGTCCTGTACGCCGTTCTCGAGGTTATCCAATGTTTCTACAACTTGAGCCAGCAAAGCACGCTCGCGACCAAGGTTTTGCGCGTTCTCTGGGTTATTCCAAATCTCAGGATCTTCCAGCTCTCGTTCAACTTCGATTAGACGCTCACGCTTGGTAGCGTAGTCAAAGATACCCCCGAATGACTTGCGTACGCTCGGCTAAGTCATTGATGGTTAAATGGATTGGATTGACTTCCATAACAGACGATTCTCGCTTTATTGAACAATGTAAAAAGGCTAATTGTACCTGAATAAGCAGCCTCTGTGCGCGCATCCAAGCCGCAGCTGTCGCATTTTATTTAAGCAGGTGCCAGGCTCGAAACAATCAGCTGTAAACTCTCATTACCGCGGAATTCATTTACATCTAACGTATAAGCAACCTGCGCTGTTTGAATGCTGGCATTGGGCCAAATATCCAAATCAATATTAAAGGCAATGGCATCCACTGATGGCGCACCTTGGCCACTTTGTAAGACCAGCTTTAAATGTTTTTCTCCGACCAAGCGCTGACTGAGTATTTTAAAATCACCATGAAATAACGGCTCAGGAAAGCGCTGCCCCCAAGGCCCGGCATGACGTAGCTGTTGCGCCAGCTGCATATCAAATTCATGCGCAGCTAAGCTGCCATCGGAGTAAATTCGCCCAGTGAGATCCTCTTCGTTGAGCTGGCGGCGCACCTCTGCATCAAAGGCTTTGGCAAAGGCCAAATAATGTTCTTGCTGCAAAGTCAGCCCCGCAGCCATCGCATGGCCACCAAACTTACTGATTAACTCTGGGAAACGCGCAGCCACAGCGTCCAAGGCATCACGAATATGCAAGCCCGGAACCGAGCGCGCAGAGCCTTTTAACTGGCCATCACCGGCATCGGCAAAAGCAATCACCGGGCGGTGATAACGCTCTTTCATCCGTGAGGCTAAAATGCCAATCACGCCCTGATGCCACTCTGGCTCGAACAAACACAAACCAAAGGGAAGATTATCTAGTGGCAAATCCTTTAGCTGTACCAAGGCTTCGCGCTGCATACCTTGCTCAATGTGCTTACGGTCCTGATTCAACTGATCCAATTGTTGCGCACGCTGCATAGCGCCAGCAGCGTCTTCACAGAGCAAGCACTCAATCCCCAAGCTGATATCGTCTAAACGGCCAGCTGCGTTCAGGCGCGGGCCAACAATAAAACCTAAGTCTGTGGCAACGATGCGCCGGTGATCACGCCGCGCAACTTCTAAAATAGCTCGCAAACCTGGTCGCGCGCGCCCGGCCCGAATCCGCGCCAAACCTTGGTGGACTAGAATCCGGTTATTCGCATCTAACGGCACCACATCAGCCACACTGCCTAAGGCGACTAAATCTAACAGCTCAGCTAAGTTGGGTTCTTGCAGGCCTTGCTCAATAAACCAACCACTGCCACGCAAGTGTGCGCGCAAAGCCAACAAGACATAGAACATCACCCCTACACCAGCCAAAGCTTTACTGGGAAAGTCACAGCCGGGCTGGTTGGGATTAACAATGGCGTCAGCAGCGGGCAACTCAGCACCGGGCAAGTGGTGGTCAGTGACAATCACTTTCAGCCCTGCTGCCTGAGCTGCAGCAACACCCTCAATACTGGAAATACCGTTATCCACAGTGACCAATACATCCGGCTGGCGCTCCAGGGCCACAGCAACAATTTCCGGTGTTAAGCCGTAACCATAGTCAAAGCGATTCGGTACCAAGTAATCCACATGGGCAGCACCGAGCATACGCAAACCTAACACCCCGACACAGCTGGCTGTGGCGCCATCTGCATCAAAATCACCAACAATCAAAATGCGTTGGCGCTGCTCAAGAGCATGGGTCAATAAGTGCACTGCAGCATCCATACCTTTGAGCAAGTGGGTCGGCAGCAAACGTGCCAAGCCTTTCTCCAGCTCCACAGCGCTCTGCACACCACGGGCAGCATAAATACGCGTTAATAGTGGTGGCAGATCACCTAAGTCAGGTAAAACGGCAGGTAACGGTCGTTGTTCGATACGCATAACTATGTACTTACTCTTTTTTAACTAAAACAAATTCACGGCTAAATCACTCGCCAAAACTTAGTCGCGTGCCCCATGCAGCCACTCCAACTCTAGCGTATGTTGCCCACGCTCATCGGTGACGAACACATCGCCGTCGCTGATCATCACGCTCCAATTAATTGTGCGTGGCAAGTCTTGCGCTAAATTGCTTAGGGATTCTTGGCTGATTGCCACTACGTTTAAATTCTGCAACGCTCGTACTGGCTCAAGCTCTTTGCCAACCCAAGTGCGCAAGCTGCCGTAAGCTAAAACGCTTAAACGCTCAGCTCGACGTGAACACCAAGTCATTCGCTCAGCTGTTGGTTGCCCAACCTCTAGCCAATGCAAGACGCGACCATCAAGGCTTTTCTCCCAAACTGCAGGCTCATCAACATTGGCTAAGCCGCGACCAAACTCGATGTGCTCGGCATGCCACAACGCCCGCGCTAATAAACGCGCCAGCAAGCGCTCTGCTGTCTCCGACGGATGGCGCGCCATACTAAAACGCAAACTGTCATACAGGTTGCGATCCATATCGGTCAGGTTCAGCTCAACTTTATAAGGCGTGGCTTGAATAGCCATAGTGATAGTCTCTACAGGATAACAAAGCTGTTAAGTCTAACCTGTTCTCACTTACTGCGCTGTAGCCTAATCTTGGCAAATACTCCCTGAGGAAAAATATTGACTTAAAACAGGGTTGATCCACGCTTAGCGGTGGTCTTTACGCAAGTCTATACCGCATAATGTGCCCTGTTACTCATTTCCAAGGTTCTCTAGCCTCTTTTCAGATACGGAGCTCAATAACTGTAATGACTGGTTTTAGCCGTTTTATGCTGTGTATCGGCTTTTGCATGTCGTCGCTACTTGCCTATGCCGACGACAACTCGCTTATTATTCCTGCAACTCAGCAATGCAGTTTAGAGCGTATAGCTAGCGACCCTAAAGTAGCCTTAGATGATTGTTTAAATTTTGCTCAGCTTGGTTATGCTGATGCGCAATTTGCTTTGGGTGAGTACTGGTATCAAGGTCAACACACCCCACGGGACTACGCTCAAGCTTTGAAATGGTTTGAACAAGCATCAGTACAAGGCCATGCCATTGCGCAACTGCGCTTAGGCACAATGTTTTACCGTGGCGAAGGTGTTCCGGTAAATAGCATCCAAGCCTATATAGTTCTAAAGATGTCAGCCATTAATGGCTCAGATGAAGCCCTTGACAGCGCCGACCGTGTTGCCGCACAAATGCAGCACAATGACCTTGAAATAGCCAACCAAGTACTTGCACAAATTTTCCGCAGCTACATGCTGGAACTCAATAGCGAGATACAGACTCCGTAGGCTATCTAGCAATAAGCAGCAGCCACGGGCCATTACCGGGAGGCCATAATGACAAGTCTTTCTAGCGCGCTACTACTGATTGCCTGCGGCTTCTACTCAGCAGTAGGTCTAGCTGTCCCCTCCACCGCATCCAGTTCTGCTGCGGATATCACACAACAACCTCGCAGCCCCCGAGCGCCACTGCTGGAGCGTAGCGTTCTCAGCGCACAAGCCGTGCAACTCAGCAACGATGCTGACCAACTTATAAGCTTGAGTACAGCCACAGAACACTTTTCTGCTCTGTTTCTGCCGGCCAACACCGCCACTGCGCAAGGTTTGGTCATCTTGCTGCCCGGTGTGGGTGAGACTTTTGACTGGCCCAATAGCATTGGCCCACTGCGTAGAAATCTTCCCGATGCAGGCTGGCATACCCTCAGCCTGAACTTACCGGAACCACCACTGGCGGACATCACCGCTGAGCATTTCATCGCGGAACCAGTTGCCGAACAGTTCATTGTGCAGCCGCCTGCGCCTATTGCTGAGGCGCCGATCGAGGCCGAACCAGCACAGCCAATAATAGAGGAAGCACCAGACCCCGTAGCGGAGCCTGAAGAAGAACCAGTAGCAGAAGAAGCAATTAGCGAAGAACCCGAGGTTATTGCTGAGACGCCAGTACCCGCAACACCAGAGCCACTACCGATCCCCGACTACCCAGAGCGCATCAGTAACTTTATTGACGCTGCCATAGCCTATGGCCAAAGTATTAATGCTGCACACATCATCTTGCTTGGCCAGCATGAAGGCGCGCATTGGGCGCTGGACTATCAGGCATCACATCCCGCCTCAGCGGCTGCTACTGTTTTAATCTCTGTGCGCGAGAGCAGATTAGCCAGCGCATCTGTTGAAAACTTGATCGATGCCAATATGCAGCCCATTGCAGACTTCTATTATAAGGGCAACGCTCAAACTGAAAGTGCAGCGCGCCAGCGTTTAAATGCCAGCCGCCGTGCACATTTGCCGGCATACCAACAAATCAGCCTAAGCGCTGACACTGGTATTCACAGCTTAGAACAAGAGCACTTATTTCGTCGTGTAAAAGGTTGGCTGAATAAATCTTTTACTAACCCATGGTAAGGCAGCACAGCAACCAAACCTCACTGACCTACCTGATACTTAGAATGGACACTACATGCGCAGCATACTTTTCGTTTTACTCAGCGGCTTAGCCAGTTTTAGCTTTGCTGATCAACACCCCTTACAACAACTCGAAGCGCTCAAAGCCGACCCTGCGGCGCAAGAAGCAGCCTACGTGGCTGGCCATGAACGTATCTCTTTATGCAAACACTGCCACGGTGAAGACGGCAACAGTAAGCGCAATTACATTCCCAATCTCGCCGAGCAAAACCCGATCTACTTATTCAATGCCTTTGAGAAGTTCGCCAACGGTGAGCGCACCGACTTTGTTATGTCAAAACTGGCCGGTGCCCTCAGCCAAGAGGATAGACTCAATATCGCCCTCTATTATGGACAGCAAAAAGTTATCACCAAACCTTCTGATACTCCCCAACTGCGCGCTGCTGGCGAAGCCATTTTCCAACGCGTTTGCCAAAGCTGCCATGGCGCACAGGGACAAGGCCAGCAAGATATGCCGCGACTGGCGGGGCAGCCAGCGGAATACGTCACACGCACCCTGAAAATCTTTCGCAGTCAAGACCCCAGCCGCGCTGCGTCAGTGATGCTGGCTATTACCGCCAACATGTCTGATGACGAGATGCTGGCAGTGGCCAGTTACATCCAAGAGCTAGAGCCTTAACAGCTCTAGCCTTGTAAGTGTTTACGCACCAAGGCATAGGCTTGATGCAGTGCGCGGGTTTTCTCCGTCGCTGCCCGCAACTGCGCCGGTGGTGCGCCAGCCCCCATCAGTTTATCTGGATGATGGACACTGACTTTGCGGCGATAGGCCTGCTTAACCTGCGCCAATGATGTGCTGCGGGTCACCCCCAATAACTGCAAAGCGGCCTCCAGCTCATTGCCGGCTGAATTAGGCCGTAGCCGCGTGGGCATCAGTTGCGCCTCAAGACGGGTAAAACTGGCCGCAGGATAATTCAGCCAATCCGCACAGCGCTGTAAAATACGGCGCTGCTTGGCCGTTGCTAGGCCTTGTGCATAGGCTATGCGCCAACCAGCAGTAAGCAAACCCTCGGCTTTATCTGCGGCATAATGGCTGCGCAAGGCACTGCGCAAGTCCGTTAAAGCACAATCTTTACCTTGGGTAAACGCAGCAATTGCTCTTTTTTGTGCAGCTGCCGACAACTGTAAGCGCTGCATCTCAGCGCGGGCCGACTGAATATGTGCGGCACTCACCCGCCCCGTGCTTTTAGCTAAATGCCCCAGCAACATAAACAACACCTGCTCGGCATTAAGCTGCGGCTGTGCCCGCACAGGTAAGCGAGTACGCAAATCAGCCCAGCTTTTGATGGCTAAATTCCGATCAATAATATTGCCAATCAGTAGACCCAATAGCGCCCCGGGAATATGCGCTATTAACATTCCTACTAGACCACACAGTATTGTGACCGGCCAAATCATAAGCTAGCCAGCAACGCTTCAGCCGCAGCTAAGCGCTCCTGGGTACCCACATCAATCCAGTGCCCAGCAAAATGCTCACCACTGACTTGGCCCTGGGCAATGGCTTGACGCAACAAGGGTGCCAAACGAAAAGCTCCGCCGACACAATCCGCAAATAACTGCGGATGCAGCACGGCAATACCGCTGTAAGTTAAGCTATTGCCAGCCTGAGGTAAGGTCACTTGCTCCTGCTGTAAAGAGAAGTCGCCCTCAACATGGTGCTCAGGATTATCCATCAGTACTAAATGCGCCAAACCCGTTAGCGGCTTGCGCAATGCGGAAAAATCATAATCCGTCCAAATATCGCCATTCACCAAAACAAAAGGAGCATCGCCCAAATACTTTAACGCTTGGTAAATCCCGCCGCCGGTTTCAAGGGGCTGCGACTCTACGGAGTACTGAATATTTAAACCAAACTGCTCACCTGTACCTAGGTGCGCTTCAATTTTCTCACCCAACCAAGCGTGATTAATCACCACTTCTTTAAAACCGGCCCGCGCTAAAGCACGCAAGTGATACTCAATCAACGGCACACCGGCGACGCTAATCAAGGGTTTCGGTGTCGTCAGCGTTAAGGGGCGCATACGCTCACCCTTGCCCGCAGCTAAAATCATAGCTCGCATCGTATTTATCTCGCTTCAGGAAAACTGGCTAATAATTGTGCTAAAGGCGCTAACGTGGGCTGTCGCTCAAGTACCTGCTGTAGGTAGTTAAAGAACCGTGGCACATCAGCTAAGTAGCGTGGTTTGCCATCACGGTGGCAAATTCTAGAAAAAATACCAATCACTTTCAGATGACGCTGCACGCCCATTAAATCACAGTCATCGTGGAATGCTTGAAAAGTCTCTGGCAGGGCAATGCCATTGGCTCGGGCCTTATCCCAGTATTGCTGCAACCAGATTTTCACTCGCTCTTCTGGCCAACTAATAAAAGCATCTTTAAACAAGCTGATAATGTCATAACTGACTGGACCCTGGACCGCATCTTGGAAATCCAAAATACCCGGATTAGGAGTGCTTAACATCAGATTGCGCGGCATATAATCACGGTGCACCAAGACGCTTGACTGCTTAAGTGCACTTTCCAGCAAAACATCACAAGCCTGCTGCCACAAATACTCTTGCTGCTCAGAAAAACGAATGCCTAACTCGCACTGCACATACCACTCTGGAAACAGCTGTAACTCACGGCGCAACAAGGCTTCATCGTAGGTGGGTAGCTGCGCATTTTGCACAGGAATTTTCTGTAGCGTAATGAGTGCGTCAATCGCCAAACTAAAAAGCGCATCAGCATTTTCATCGTTAAGTATTTCCAGCCACGTCTGTAATCCTAGATCCGAAAGCACTAAAAAACCTTGCTCTAAATCTTGCGCCCAAACTTTTGGCACATGCAAACCACCCTCTGCCAGCAATTGAGCCATTTTCACAAACGGGCGGCAGTCTTCCCGTGGCGGCGGTGCATCCATTAAAACCAGATCGAGCGACTCTGAGTGCCAACGAAAATAACGGCGAAAACTTGCATCACTACTGGATGGTTGTAGATGATTTACGGTAGTCTCTGTGAAACCTGCTTGCTGAGCAATAAGTGGTAGTTGCTCAGTAAACCAGTGCGTTAACGCTTGTAAACGGCTATCGTCTACACTTATATGTTGATTTGGCATGGTAATTCTCCAACGGTGCTAGCCGTTCTGTAGGGCATGCTTTATTATCGCTGATCTTTTCCAGCCCTTCGAGAGGCATGCTGGGTATTTATCACCAAGCGCATGCGGGAAGCACGGACACACACTATGGCAGCAAAATATTCTTATCGTAACAAACTCCCCCTTTTAGCCACTGGGGCGCTCTGCATCTTACAGCCTTTGCTCAGTAGCAGCGCCACAGCACAGCAGTATGATTGTAAAAGTGCCAATGGCGGCTGGTCCTGCACGACTCAAGACAGTCAAACAGTGCGCCCACCGCGCCCTGAGCCAAGCCAGCCAATCAGCACCAGCACTGCAAAAACCGATGCGAGCCAAGCCAAGGGCAGCGCTCCTACTGCGCCAGCCGCGCCGCAATCTGTCAGCAGCAACCGCGGTAAAGGGCTAGCCTCACGCAGCGCTGATTTTAGTCACTTAGATTGGGTGCCGCGCGAAGAACTCAGTGAGGCGCAACTGGCGGAAGTTGGTCCTTACTGCAGCGGTGCTTATATTGAGCCTATTCGTCCTGGGATGAATGACACCAGCTCATTTAGCGATTCGCCTTTGTATGTCAACGCTGGTGTTTCACGCTACGAGCAAAAAACAGAAACTGCGACATTGGCCGGTGATGTGATTATTCGCCAAGCCAGCTTGCAAGCCGAGGCCGACGAAGCCAACTTATACCAACTAGACAATCTTGGTGAGCTCAAAGGTAATGTGCGTATTCGTGATCGCAATGCCTTATTGGTTGGTGACCGTGCAGAATTGCAACTCGATAGCGGTGCTGCCAAAGTTGAAAACGCTGAATATGTAATGCATGCCGGTAACTCTCGCGGCAGTGCGCAATATGTTAGGCGCCAAGAAGATGCCATCATTCGATTAAAAGACGGCACTTACACCAGCTGCTCCCCGGGCAGCAATGCATGGCATTTACGCGGTAACAACGTCACGCTAAACCCAAACACAGGCTTTGGTAGTGCAACCAACGTAACCCTGCGGGTCAAAGACATTCCGGTCTTCTATACGCCGTATATTCACTTCCCGATTGATGATCGCCGTCAGTCTGGTTTTTTACCGCCCAGCTTCAGCTACAGCAATACTAAAGGGGTGGTAGCAACCACGCCTTACTACTTTAACTTAGCGCCCAATTTTGATGCGACTCTGTACCCTACCTACATGTACCGACGTGGCTTACTCACTGAAGGTGAGTTCCGTTATCTCGGTAAAAACAGCGAAACCACTACCGGTGGTGCTTGGTTAGATGACCACGAAGATGAGCGCAAAAGACAATCTGAGTACAAAAAAGACCGCTGGATGTACACCTTGCAACATGAGCAAGGCTTTAACCAGCGCCTCCTCGGTAGTATTGATTACACAGCCATCAGTGACCCTTACTATTTCCAGGACTTAAATAGCAATATCATTGCCGGCTCCAACGAAACTCTGGACCAAAAAGCCAATTTAACTTGGCGTGGTAATAGCTATTCTGCTCAGCTTGGTGTGCATGCCTATGAAATGGCCAACATCAGCGATGTCACCCCTTACGATAAGTTGCCACAGTTCTCTCTAGCCGGCGCGCTGCCCTATCAGCCTGCGGGTTTACAGATGAGCTATAACACTGAGTGGACGCGCTTTGATCGTTCACTGAGAAAAGGCAAATATACAGACGAAGATGGTGTAACAGAAAACTGGAGAGACGTGAGCTTAAAGGGCTTAAGTCGTGCCAACGGTGATCGTATGCATATCGAGCCTGCCGTCAGTTTGCCTATGAACTGGAGCTGGGGCTTTATTAAGCCTGAAGTGAAGTATGCCTATACTCGTTACGACCTGAACTTAGACAGTACAGGCAAAGAGTACCTAAGAAACAATAAGACCAAATTCAACAGCAGCCCAGACCGCAGCATTGGTATTTATAGCGTAGACAGTGGCTTGTACTTCGACCGCGAGACTCAATGGTCCGGAACAAACTACCGTCAAACCTTAGAGCCGCGCTTGTTCTATCTGTACGTGCCCAATGAGGACCAAACTGATTTACCGCTGTTTGATACCAGTGAAATGCAGTTCAGCTATGCCAGCTTATTCCGGGACAACCGCTTCAGTGGCCATGACCGCATTGGCGATGCCAATCAAGTCTCACTCGGCTTAACCAGTCGCTGGTTAGATGACAGCGGCTTTGAGCGTCAGCGTATTAGTTTTGGTCAGGCCTATTACTTCGCCGACCGTAAAGTTTTACTTTCTGGCACTGACTATAAAAATGTTGCTGCCAATACCAGCTCCCGCTCGCCATACGCAAGTGAATACATGTTCCAATTTAACCGCGAGTGGCGTGTTAATGCTGACTTGATGTGGGACCCAGATACACACCGCACCCGCTCTGGTAGTGCCATGTTCCACTATCAATCGCAACAAGATTTAAACAAGATTGTGAACTTCGGCTACCGCTACCGCAATGACACCCTGCACCTCAACGATGACGGCATCTGGGTTACTGGCAGTACTGACTACACCGACCCAGTAACCAAAAAAGTCTACAAAGACTTCTACAAAATCGAACAAACCGATGCCTCATTTATGTGGCCAGTTCTGCCGCAATGGAGCGTTATTGGTCGCTGGCAGTTTGACTACAACCGCAACAGCACCTTAGAAGCCTTTGGTGGCTTTGAGTATGACAGCTGCTGCTGGAAGCTGCGCCTCATCAACCGCTATTGGGTTGACTATGATGAACGCAATATGAGGCCACAAGATAACCGCAAAGGTGATCACGGAGTATTCCTGCAGATCGTCCTTAAAGGTTTAGGTGGTGTAACCGGTAACAAAGTAGAGACATTCCTCGATGAAGGCATCCAAGGCTACCGTGAACGTGAAAACAATGCTTATTAGACCTCTATCCGCGATCATCCTCGCCAGCAGCTTGCTGGCAGGCACTGTAATCGCAGCAGAACAACCATTGGACCGTGTGGCAGCTATTGTCGATAACGACATTGTCATGTACAGCCAATACCAAACACGCCTCAAGGAAGTGCAGCAAACCATCAACAAGCGCGGAGTTGAATTACCGCCAGAAGATGTTTTGCGTCAGCAAGTCATGGAACGCTTGATCATTGATGCTATTCAACTGCAAATGGCGGAACGCTCTGGAATTCGCGTCAACGATGAAGAACTCAGTGATGCCATGGCCACCATTGCCGAGCGCAACGGCTTAACTCAGGCAGAGTTTGAGCAAGCCTTAGCTGCGGATGGTTTAAGCCTAGACGATGCACAAGAGCAGATCCGTCAAGAAATGACCATCAGCCGTGTCCGTCAATACCGTGTTGCAGAGCGTATTCAGGTGACTGATCAGGAAGTACAAAACTTCTTAGCCTCAGATCTTGGTAAAATGCAGCTCGCAGAAGAATACCTGCTATCGAACATTTTGGTTCCAGTGCCCGACGGAGCCACCAGTGATGATCTAGCACAAGCACAAAAAACCGTAGAGACAATTGTTGCGCAGTTGGAAGATGGTGCAGACTTTGCTCAATTGGCCATGACCTACTCCGCCAGTGAAAACGCTTTAGAAGGCGGTGACATGGGTTGGCGTAAAGCTGGGCAGTTACCACCGCCTTTTGACCGTTTATTGGCCTCCATGGCCGTAGGCCAAGTCACTCAGCCGTCACGTACTGCTGGCGGCATTATTATGCTCAAACTGCAAGATAAACGCGGCGATGAAGCAGTCTACCGCGATGAAGTGCATGTGCGTCATATTCTGCTCAAACCAAGTGAAATTCGCAGCCCAGCGGCCACCCAGCAACTGGCCACCCGCTTACATGAACGCTTACGCAGCGGCGAAGATTTTGCCACCCTGGCCAAACAGTTCTCTGAAGACCCAGGCTCTGCGCGCAATGGCGGTGACTTAGACTGGATTGATCCAAACTCCCTAGTGCCAGCCTTCCGTGAGGAAATGGCGCGCACAGAAATCGGCCAACTTTCGCAGCCCTTTCAAAGCCAATTTGGTTGGCACGTACTGCAAGTCATGGATCGCCGCAGCACCGATAGCAGCGAACAAATGCGTGAACAACAAGCCGTTAACCTACTGCGCAACCGTAAGTACGATGAAGAACTGCAAACATGGTTACGTCAGATCCGTGACGAAGCCTATGTGGAGATTAAAGACATATGACTTTGCGTTTTGCTTTAACACCCGGTGAACCTGCTGGTATTGGTCCCGACTTATGTTTGATGCTGGCTCATGAAGTGCAGCCTTACCCAGTTATTGCTATTACTAATCGCCAGCTGCTCAGCGAGCGTGCTCTGCAACTGGGCTTACAAGTACAACTGCTCGATGTAGAGCCGGGCGCTTGGCCTGATAAACCCGCGCCAGCCGACAGTCTGTATGTCTGGGATACACCCCTGTATGAGCCAGTGACTGCTGGCCAACTGAATCAAGCGAATGCGCAACATGTACTGGAAACATTAACCCGCGCAGGCCAAGGCTGCTTAGATGGCACTTTCAGCGCGATGATCACCGCACCGGTACACAAAGGCATCATTAATGATGCGGGTGTGCCATTTTCCGGTCACACTGAGTTTCTCCAAGAGCTGACTCAAGCACCGCAAGTGGTCATGATGCTGGCTACCCACGGTTTACGGGTTGCTCTAGTCACTACTCACCTGCCCTTACGTGAAGTCGCTGATGCCATTACCAGTGAGCGCATCGAAACCATTACACGTATTTTGCATGCTGAATTACAGCAAAAATTTGCTATTAAAAAGCCGCGCATTCTCGTCTGCGGCCTCAACCCCCACGCCGGCGAAGATGGCCACTTAGGGCGTGAGGAATTGGATATCATTGAGCCCAAATTGGATGCGCTGCGTGCGGAAGGCATGGACTTAATTGGCCCCCTACCAGCAGATACCTTATTCACCCCGCACAACCTGAAACAGTGTGATGCAGTCTTAGCCATGTATCACGACCAAGGCTTACCAGTGCTCAAGCACCGCGGCTTTGGTGCGGCAGTCAACATTACCCTTGGTATGCCGATTATTCGCACCTCTGTGGATCACGGCACAGCGCTGGACTTAGCCGGCACTGGTGAGATTGATACGGGCAGCTTACACATCGCCCTAGAAACCGCCTATCAAATGGCGGCAAGTAAACCAGAGCAGTAGCCATAAAGCACAACGCCAGCTAATCAACATTGGCTGGCGTTGTGTTTTAACCCAGTTAACCCGTTAGTCGCGCTTACGTAAGCGGTACTGCGCCGGCACCTGATCAATTCCCTTAATGGTCACGTCCAAGTTTTTCCACAAGCCGTCTTTAATACCGTACACACAGCCATAAATGGATAACTTTTGCCCACGGTGCCAAGCATTTTGCACAATAGCGGTGTGACTGACATTGGCGACCTGCGCAATAGCATTGAGCTCACATAAGCGATCAACGCGCTCTTCTTCTGTGGCCAGCTTCGACAGCTCTTCATAGTGTTCATAATGCAAATCACGAATACCGCGCAACCAAGCATCAGTTAAACCCACCTGCTTGTCCTGCATCGCCGCGCGCACGCCACCACAACCATAGTGACCAGTGACCAGAATGTGCTTAACTTTTAGCACATCAACGGCGTATTGAATCACTGACAAACAGTTCAGATCCGTGTGCAACACCACATTACCAACATTGCGGTGCACAAATAAATCCCCTGGTAGCATGCCCACGATTTCATTGGCCGGAACTCGAGCATCAGAGCAACCAATCCATAAATATTCTGGTGCTTGTTGCTTGGCTAGCTTTTCAAAAAAAGTAGGGTCATCTTTTTTGATTGACTCAGACCATTGGACATTATTATCAAACAGCTGTTGTAATTCAGGCATAGCTTCCTCAGTTATATCGTCTTACTTATACAAGTATCTGCAGTTTGACAAAATTTCGACCGCTGCAGTCACACATTATTTATAGCTACTGATGGTCTGCAAATAATGTGCACACCATCACCAGAGCATCTTCATGCCCAGCCGGGGCTGGGTAATAGTCGCGGCGGCGGCCAATCTCATTAAAACCATAACGCTCATACAAACGATAAGCCGACTGGTTAGAAGCGCGCAGCTCTAAGAAACACTCCACGCAGCCACGCTGACTAGCACGCTGCATCAGATGCTCCAGTAACTGTAAGCCTAAGCCTTGGCCCTGTTCGCTGACGGCAATGGCGATATTCAACAAATGCGCCTCATCCAGCACCTGACTGATGACCCCATGCCCCACATGGCGCTCATCCACATACAGCATCCAGCATTCATAACTGTGCAACGCATCGACATACAGTTTGCGCGTCCACGGATGGGTAAAGGCCTGTTGCTCAAGAGCGAGTACGGAATCTAAGTCTTTTTCCTGCATCAAGCGAAAGCTAATTTTAGCCATCATTTTCTACCTGCCAGAGTGAGCGTACCGCGCACATGCTGCGCCAAATGTCCCGTTTAAGGAGAGGCTGCTCCAGCACCTGCTCCAAGCCAGGTAGGCTCCATACTTGGGTCGCGCCAGAGAAGTTCTGCAGGCTATACAAAGGAGCCTCGTCTGCAGCACTAGCGAAGCGCACTGCTTGCTTACCCAGCAACCAAATGCAGGCTGTGGGTGCGCTTTGCAGCTCAACATTTAATAAGTCGCGTACGCATGCCCGTGCTGCGGTGGCATTTTGCTCGTGCATTAAATTACCTGTAAGCAACAATGGCCAAGTAATGGGCGTACCTTGACGCATAAAACTGGGCTTGTCGGTTAAGCCCGCCGCGCGCAACATATCTTTAAGTAATTGATAGTCAGGATCACGGCTTTGAAACGGCTCACCAGTAGGTAAATCCACTAGCACTAAACAGTTGTCTGCCCGCAACAATTGCAAGGCAAAGCGCGGGATGGGCTCAGCAGGTGCTAGCACTGCGGCCTCGACTGCAGGAGTAGCAGCAGGAGTAGGGTCCGCAGCGGCGGCCACCACCGGCTTAACCGCTGCTTTAGCAGGTTGCGCAGCTTGCAGCGCAGCTAGTTTCTCATGTACCGAAACATACACCTCACCACGGGGGCGCGTTACTGGATTATTACTCGGTGCGGCAGTGGCTGTAATTTTAGCCCTAGACTGGGCAGCAGCACTCGGCTCGACTGCCACACAGTCTTCAGGCTGCCACTGCAGTAAGTACTCACGAGAAGCAGCAGCATTGACTAGCTGCTGACGCGGCAACCAGACCTCCAACTGCATTGCCTGCAGCATGGCCTGGCGGCGTACCTCTTGATCATGCATTAAGCTCATTGGGTTGATCACACACCGTCAACCTGTGGGTGTGCTTTAGTCGTACTCACCTGCATCAAGTTCAAGGCATTGAGATAGGCTTTGGCTGAAGCAATCACGATATCGGTATCGGCACCATTACCATTGACGATACGGCCACCACGCTCCAAACGCACCGTCACTTCACCTTGTGAGTCGGTACCTTGAGTAATAGCGTTGACTGAGTACAGCTGTAAGGTAGCGCCAGATTGCGCAACTTTCTCAATGGCTTTGAACGCAGCGTCCACTGGACCTGAGCCTTGCTCATCAGCGGCAACTTCTTTGCCATCAATACTTAGTACAAGGTGCGCATGGGGCACTTCGCCGGTTTTACTGGCCACCTCTAGGCTGACTAACTTATACATCTCTGGGGTTTTTTCAGATAATGTTTCTGACACCAGCGCTTGTAGGTCTTCATCAAAAATTTCATGTTTTTTATCGGCTAAATCTTTAAAGCGCGCAAAAGCTGCGTTGAGTTCTGTTTCACTGGCTAACTCAATGCCCAGCTCTAATAAGCGGCTGCGGAATGCGCTGCGGCCTGAGTGTTTGCCCATGACCATTTTATTGGCATGCCAACCGACATCTTCTGCAGCCATAATTTCATAGGTCTCGCGGTGCTTAAGCACGCCATCTTGGTGAATCCCTGACTCGTGGGCAAAAGCATTGGCTCCGACAATGGCCTTGTTGGGCTGCACTGGAAAACCGGTAATGCCAGACACCATGCGCGACACGCTGAGAATATGCGGCGTATCAATATTGGTGTGCACGCCTAATAAGTCCTGACGGGTTTTGATCGCCATGACGATTTCTTCCAGCGCCGCATTACCCGCACGTTCACCCAAACCATTGATCGTACACTCAACTTGACGGGCGCCAGCCACCACTGCCGCTAAGGAGTTGGCGACGGCCAAACCTAAATCGTTGTGACAGTGCACCGAGAAAATCGCTTTATCAGCATTGGGTACACGGTTAATCAGCTCACTGATCAAGTTGGCATACTCGTGGGGAATGGCATAACCAACGGTATCAGGGATATTAATGGTGCGGGCGCCGGCATCAATCGCAGCTTCTACAATGCGGCAAAGGAAATCAATTTCAGAGCGACCGGCATCTTCACAGGAAAACTCAACATCAGCACACAGGTTGCGCGCTTTTTTAATTGCACGGACTGCTTGCTCGACCACTTGATCCGGCTGCATGCGCAATTTGTGCTGCATATGAATCGGGCTGGTGGCGATAAAAGTGTGAATACGGCCCGAGTTTGCACCGGCTAACGCTTCAGCAGCACGCTCAATATCAGCATCTAAAGCGCGTGCCAAACTACAAATGGTGCTGTCTTGAATGGTATCGGCAATACTTTTTACTGCATCAAAATCACCTGGACTGGCAATGGCAAAACCCGCTTCAATCACATCCACACGCATGCGCTCAAGGGCTTTAGCAATGCGCAGCTTTTCTTCCTTGGTCATTGAAGCGCCGGGGCTTTGCTCACCATCACGCAAAGTAGTATCAAAAATAATAACGCGATCACTGCTGCTCATTGTCTTCTCCTGAAGGCTGCCACACGGGTAAGGGCAGTTAAACTCGAGTTTTTGCGCCACTGCAGGTGTGCACAAAACACTTTATAAGGTAGGTCTAGGTACAGATTAATACTGACTTGCACCAAGGTCTAGCGGCAATTCGTAGTAGCCCGCAGGCGCGCCAGTACCGCAGCTGCGGTGCCTCTAAGGTGCTGACTGATGCTCAGCTAGCTGTACTTGAATAATATCCAGCAAACGCTGCAAAGCGCCTTGGTTACGCTGCAAAACCTGTTGCGCAGCGCGGCACATTTTTTCTGCATGTGCGTGACTGCTCCATAAGCGCGCCACTGCTTGCGCCAGCTGCGGGCTATCGGCAACCGTTTGCAATCCGCCTGCTTCGCGCAATTGCTCGGCAATCTCTAAAAAATTGAAATAATGCGGCCCGGTCAGCGTGGGTTTAGCTAAAGCCACTGGCTCCAACATATTGTGCCCGCCATGTTTAATTAAGCTACCGCCCACCAGTGCGACATCGGCCAGCGCATAGAGAAACATCAATTCGCCCATGGTGTCGCCGAGTAAGACCTGCTGCTCTGCAGTGACTCGCGCACCAGTGGAGCGACGTTGCACGCGCATACCCTGCTCGACACACAAAGTATAAACAGACTCAAAACGTTCAGGATGGCGTGGCACTAGAATCAATAAGGCTTTAGGAAAGAGCTTGAGTAACTGTTGATGCGCGGCTAACACCAAGGCATCTTCGCCCTCATGGGTACTGGCAGCAATCCAAATCGGACGCTGACTGGCCTGCCATTGCTCGCGCAGTGTCTGCGCCTGCTCGGGTAAGCCCTCAGCGACTTGCTGATCATATTTAATCGAACCAGTAACCATCACCGCATCTGCTCGCGCGCCCAGTTCAGTAAAACGCTGGGCTTCAATTGCACTCTGCACGGCCAGCGCGCTGATCTGCTTGAGCATCGGTGCGACTAGCTTGGGAAAGCGCCCATAGCCGCGTGCCGAACGTTCGGATAAACGGCCATTGGCCAACACCACGGGAATCTTTAATCGCGCACACTGATTAATATGGTTCGGCCACAGCTCGGTTTCCATCACTATGGCTAGACGGGGCTGTAAACGCTTTAAAAAGCGTTTGCTTGCCAAAGGTAAATCGTAAGGCAAATAACAATGCTGTACGCTATCGCCAAATAGACTTTGAATACGCTCAGAGCCGGTCGGCGTCATGCAAGTCACAGTAATGGGTAAATCTGGATACTGTTGCTGTAGCGCTTTAACCACTGGGGCAGCGGCAATGCTTTCACCGACTGACACCGCATGCAGCCAAATACCACCCTGCTTGAACTCGGGCAAAGTTACGGCAAAGCGCTCGCCAATGCGTTTCGCATAAGCCGGTGCTTTTCTGGAACGCAGCCACAAGCGCACGGCAATCACCGGCACCGCCAGATACAGTAGCAAGGTATATAGAGTTCTATTCATAGCAGCAAAGTTTAGCAAAGGCGCAGCGATAATACTGCGCTCGGTTATACTGCTCACTTATTTTTTGCGAGAGGCGCTTATGTCACTCACCTTAAACACTGACATTGCCATCAT
>RRZU013215387.1_pt1 | contig 31491 bp, 25 predicted proteins | sample 2165561 | NCBI WGS metagenome assembly RRZU01 (sample SAMN10456909, study PRJNA506462) | wastewater metagenome | isolation source: wastewater sludge | place: USA: Moscow, Idaho | reverse complement strand
TACATTTTCAGGATATCGATCTACTTCTGAAAGTATTACACAGACTGCGTGATCATGGTAATACTGTGGTAGTCATCGAACATAACCTGGATGTTATCAAAACAGCCGACTGGATTATTGACTTAGGCCCGGAAGGTGGAGATGGTGGCGGATGTATTATTGCAGAAGGTACGCCGGAAGCAATTGCGGGTAATAAAAACAGTTTTACGGGTCACTATTTGCAATCCATGCTGGCAAAATGAATCCGTGCAATTATTTGCTGGAAAGCTTCGCAGTAACTGTCAAAACTGCCGACCCTACTCACACCATTCCGCTGCATCTTCCCCATCCCCCTCGAGGTCGCACACTCGTTGTAGGCGCTGGAAAAGCATCTGCTGCAATGGCAATGGTGGTTGAAAATGCATGGCCCGCTGCTGCTCAGCTCAATGGTTTAGTCATCACTCGCTATGGGCATACATTACCCACGCAAAAAATCAAAGTTGTTGAAGCGGGCCACCCGATACCGGATGAAAATGGTGAGCGAGCAGCGCAAGAAATTCTCGCAGCAGTTCAAACATTAGAATCCGAGGATTTATTACTTTGTTTGTTCAGCGGCGGCGGATCCAGTCTGTTATCTTTGCCCATTGAAGGCATTTCACTGCAAGATCTCCAAGCAGTCACCCACCAGCTATTGCGATGCGGAGCAAGTATCCGGGAAATTAACACTGTTCGCAAACATTTATCCGCGATCCAGGGTGGTAGGCTTGCTGCCGCGTGCCAAGCTCCCATACTGGCTTTAATTATTTCCGATGTTACCGGAGATGAAGTAACCCATATCGCTTCCGGCCCCTGTTCCCCCGACCCATCCACGTTTGCTGATGCGCTTGCTGTACTTGATCGTCATCATTTGAATGTGCCAGAAACGGTACGACAATTACTATTGGCGGGTAAAGAACGCGTTATCGCTGAGACACCCAAGCCTGGTTCTCCCATCTTCAACCAAGTCGAAAACAGAATTATTGCAAATGCTCATCAATCCCTGGCTGCAGCTGCAAATTACTTCCAAGAACACGGGATCAACACTTTAATACTTGGTGATACAGTAACCGGAGAATCTCGGGAAATTGCCAAAAGTTATGCCGCATTGGTCAGAGAAATAAAACTATATCCGCAAGCGCTAAAAACACCTTTGGCTCTGTTATCGGGCGGTGAAACAACTGTCACCTTAAAAGGGAATGGCCGAGGGGGGCGCAATTCTGAGTTCTTATTGTCATTATTAATCGAACTCTCTGCGCTTGATAAAGTGTATGCATTGGCATGCGATACGGATGGATTAGATGGCACTGAAAACAATGCTGGAGCACTCATCACGCCGGATTCTCTGATTCGTGCAAATAGACTTAATTTGGATCCTGTATCGTTCTTATCGAATAACGATGCCTATACGTTTTTTCAGCAATTAAATGATTTAGTCATTACTGGCCCCACGCATACCAATGTTAATGATTATCGCGCTATCCTGGTGCTCTAATCGCACACACGTGGCCAACCACATCAGGTTTCCGATTGCGGTCAATTTGAATTGATGACAAAATCAATCCTTGTTCAAACCATCTGCGAATGACGTATTCATAAAACTGCTGATTCCTGATCACTGGAATGGTTAAAGCTAACTCTTTACCGCGCGCTGTGAATAATACTTGCCCCAAGTCCAAAAAATTATTCTCATTGTTCTGGAAACCTATTTTAGTCGGCTTATCGCAATAAAAAAGTCGCGTATGCTTTCCAAATCCTTTTTTTACAAAGCCTCCGCTTTCAAATGCAATTAAGCCGATGCTTTCGAGATGTTTTAATACTGGCAGAGTAATTCCTTGCCTTGAATAAACTTCATCCTCCACGTCAAAAATAAGCGGCAATGATTCGCCTTGCACCCATAAAAATTGACATAACGCCACAAAAATGTGCTTATCTTTTTGCGTTAAATCGAATTGCACATTTAAATCATCCATCGGCAACGCTCTTTTGTTTGCACGATCTCTTCCATAAATAATGAATCGATCGATTTCATTGATGGCTGGATCATCTTCACCGACAAGCTATTTTTCTGATTTTTCCTCTGTTTTTTTTGAGTTCTTTACTTCAGCAACTGACTCTGCCCCCCCTACATCTGTTGATTCTAAACGATCAGCTTCATTTTCCTGCACATTTGTTTTATTTTTTGATTTTGGCGTATCTTTAATCTTGCGAGACTTAATTTCTCTATTAATTTCACCAAGGAATGCGACATTATCTTTCCGTTGCTTTTCACTTTTATACCATGATGCACACGTAATAGTACCCATAATTATTAACAAGATGCTCAATACGTCAATTCCATCAAAAAAAATAAATACAACGCCTGTTGAAACTGCAAATGCACCTAATATGGCTGTAAATAGCCACATCTTAGAACCAGAACCATTGCTTCGTTTGTTCCAGGATTCAAGATTATCGCGTGTAGAAACAAGCTCTTCATCAGTCCATTTTTTCATACTCATATTTGAGAATCCTCCATAATCATCAATCGATATTTAGAAACAATAGAGATTCATTATATTTCTTTCTGACAATAAAAAAGGCACCATTTGGTGCCTTTTTTACGAGATTAACTTGGTTTAGAAGTTATGACGCATACCTACAGTGTAGGTATTATGATCTTTAAGTCCATTAACTGCTTTGTCGTCCATCATGCCGCGCTGATAGCCACCAAAGAGGCTTGACCGTTTGCTGAGGTTGTGTATCAAACCAACGGTAAATGTGCTTAAATCACGTTTAATTGCAGTAGCAGTTGCGTTAGCTTCCGATCTACCACCTTGAGCGATAAAGCTGGTATTGCCCCAATCATATTGAGTGCTGACAAACCAGAGATGACCATCACCGCCTAGATTCATCGCTGAGTTACAGTGCGAACGACTATCTCCGGCACCAGTACCAGGGTTACCTAACTGAGCAGCATTGGAACAGGTTGCTGCACCTAATGCATTGTCGACTCTTTCATATTGACCGCTGACTTTGAAGTTCTGGAAACCCCACATTGCACCGCCGCGCCAAACATGCTCATTGTTCGTTACAGGTAGAGTTGTTCTTTGTCGGGTACTCAGATTATCGCGAGAATATCCGCCGAACAAACCTAGGTTATGACCTGCAACTTGCGCTTCATATTTACCTGCGACTTGGAAGTCCCATTCACCATCTTCACCACCTGAATTGGATTGACTACCCTGATAAGTATCTGTCGGGGAGATGAAATTTGCCGCATCTAATCGATTAGAATCGCCAGGCATTAATATACCTGCAAAGCTAAACCCTTCAACCCGTGGCGAATCAAAACGAACAGCGCTGTTTACAAAACTTTGAGCACCAGAACCCAAGCCATTGGCAGAAGCAGTCATGGTACCACCGCTACCCGCAGCTTGAAGAGTTGTGTATGCAAATGGATCAATTGTCATACCGCCCGCGAAATCTTTAAATGGTGATTGAACACGACCAAATTTCACTTCACCCCAGCTATCGTTTGCCAGCGCTACCCAACGTTCCCGCGCAACACCCAATGCACCACTACCTGTACTAAAACCATATTCAACATGCGCCTTTGCTTTCAAGCCGCCGCCTAAATTCTCAGTTACATGCATCCCCATTCTTGAACGGCCTGTATCATCGCCAATGAGAGCTTGACTGCTTTGACCTTCTTTGTTGACTGTAGCATACTCGGCTTGCACGCTACCGAAGAGTGTTACATTCGTTCCTACTCCTTGCGCTAACACAACCATCGGGGCTGCAAGTGCACCAGCTACTGCCAGTGATATAAGTTTCTTCTTCATACGGAAGTTCTCCTTTAATGTTAAAACGATTGGGGCCGTCCTTTTTTGCCCTACTACACTCCAGTGGAATGCACCCCGCTTGTCCGGACCCCCCGACTCGGAGGGTTTGATTTGATTGTGCCGAACACATAAGTATTCTGCAAGAAAAACGAGCATATTTTATAAATTTAGCCATCATGATGTTGCATTCAAGCAACACTGCTGTTGTTTTTCTGACTATAACTCTAGCTCTTATACATCTTACTCGGGCTTAAATTAGTATTCATTCCACGCATAAACCAAAACAATAACATTATATAACATTAACTTAAAGAAACGTACTTGACTATATATTCTCAAGCCTGAAGTACGATAGGAGCTGCAAGATATATTTGAATCAATATTTGCAATCCTCACACTTTAAGGCACAGAATTTGCAGCTTAACACTACAAAATTTACAAGCTTTTTGTGGAATATCACTATTACTTACACACCAAACAAAATCGAGTCGCAAAATTTCTACTTTATTATCTATCAAATCAATCAGGTAGCACATGAAACACCTTGAGTGTTTCCGTCATTTATCAAATTTCGTAAATGCCCTATAGTTACGCTCGTTTTTTATATTGCTAATAAGAAAGTTTCAGTTATCATTTCACTTCCCTCACTAACTTTAATGATGCTGTTATGACATGATCATGAAGAAAATTCATCTACTTGTTTCTGCAATAACCTTTCTTTTTGCGGTCACTATTGCTCGAGCCGAGACATGGACGCTTCCTCCACCTGACATTGATATTTTTGGTCAAATAAGAACTATGCACGCAAGTAGTTCGGAAACATTGCTCGATATAGCCCGACTATATGATATTGGTCAAATAGAGATTTTGTTGGCCAACCCTAATGTTGACCGCTGGTTACCTGAAGATGGCACCACAGTTATCCTACCTAGCCGCTACATTATTCCTCAGGCCGAACGAAAGGGTTTAGTATTAAATCTGCCCGAAATGAGAATTTATTATTTTCCTGAGCCTAAAAAAGGGGAAAAACCGACCGTCATTACTCACCCAGTTGGGATCGGTAGAATGGATTGGATAACGCCTTTAGGCATCTCCAGAATAATTGAGAAAAAGAAGGACCCAACCTGGATACCTCCAAAATCGATCCAAATGGACAGAATTGCAAATGGTGAGCAGCCCTACCCCAGCATAGTGCCGCCGGGCCCGACTAATCCACTGGGGCGACATGCCCTGAGATTAAGTATTGGTAGCGGTAGCTATCTAATACATGGCACTATCAAACCATTTGGTGTGGGAATGCGCGTTTCAGCTGGATGTGTGCGCATGTATCCAGAGGACATTGAAGCGCTATTTGACAAAGTTCCGGTCGGCACACAAGTACAAGTGGTCAATCAACCCATTAAACTTGGCTGGTTATTAGATTCTCTTTTCATTGAACTTCATCCACCACTGGAAGAAGACGAATCAAAATATACCAACTACCAACAAATAGTAATCAACGCAATTAATGACTTTCTTTTGCTAAAGAATAGCAAAAGAAATATTCCCGGAGATTTTGAAATCGATCAAGAAACCCTAAAACAGGCAATACTTGAAAAAAGCGGCATGCCCGTTTTAATTTCGCGTTCTCAAGCTCAACTTCATACACGAAATCTCAATAATTAGTTTTCCACGCTTTCTACGCCAACCGCACAAAGCGACAGTTTAATAATTATAAAGCTATGTCACAACCAGAGACCTTTGCAACACCCTAATTCAGAAAATTTTTATTAATTTAATACAATGTGTGCAAATCACAAAGCACACTTTTGCAAAAGCCCCAACCAATCATGGTTTATTTACAATCAATTGGTTATGTACAATCAAAAAGTCATTTAATATCAGGGCGCTGAAAAAATCAACAGTTAATTTTCACATAGTAAATATGATAAAAAAACCCCTCCAAAGAGGGGTTTTTGAATACAATAATAATTAACTACTTATTATTTATGCATAGCTTTCTTAAACATACGATCTATTTTTGATTCTGTATCCAATGAACGTCTGTTTGCTTCGTCTGCAATACGCACGGCATCATTTGCTTTTGCATTGGCAGCATCCGCAGCTTGTTTGGCAGCTGCTGCATCAGCCTTCGCAGAAGCAATATCAGCGATATGTTTATTTTGCAATTCTTCTAATTGACCAGTCGTAGCACAACCCGTCAATCCAATAAAAGCACCTGCCACTACTGCCAGTGTTAACATACGTACTGGATGCTGAATTTTTCCTTTCATTCCGATCTCCTCAGTTGTTTATTCTACTCAATATGCACAAATATCCACAACTTTACTAGCTACTGATAGCAAATACCAGCAACGCATCGGAATCTTATCCGATTTCTTTCGCAAAATAAATGGATTTTATGACAAATTCACCAACAGCCTAGCTACAAACACAACAAGTTATGCAGTAAGCGCATAATAAAATTGCATATTTTCTGCACACTTAAACTTACGCAGTTAACAACAAAGTCATACAAATCATATGGATTGGGCGTATTACTGCTAACGGATGTTCACCCATATACCAGGTTTAATCCATTTACCCAGCCGATCTATTTGCTCATTTGTCAACGCAACACAACCATTTGTCCAGTTGTATTTATGATGAATTTCTTGATCGCCTCTTCCAATACCATGTATTCCGATATGCCCGCCAAGCAATGTATCCTGTGGAGGTGTTCTGCCCCTACTTTTTGCTTGCTTGATTGACAACCACGTTTCTTCGTCAATCCTATTTTCTTCCAACGCACGATTTGCCGTGTCAAGATTGGGATAATTAAGACCAAAAAAACGATAATAGCGGCTTTTTTCATTAACCCAGCCGACTCTAAATCTACCCAAAGGGGTTTTGTCATCTTTAGTCACCTTAGACCAAGTGGTGCCATAACGGCCAATGGCGACATTCTCAAAAACCGCTTTAACACTATCGCCTTGCATCACTAATAATGTTTGTTCTGCCGTATCTACATCAATCCACACTCCGTTATCAGCTCGAGCAGTATTTTGCATAACTGAAAAGCCAAACAATCCAATTATCAAAATTTTTAAAAAATATTTAAGAGAATTTAGCCAAATCACTTTTCAAGTCTATTCATTAGTTGGAATAATTAATTATGTCATAATTTCAGCTTCTAGAAACTCACATTAAACGCGTATGTGTCTCGCTATTCCTGCCTACGTTGAGCAATTGACAGCTAGCAATCATGCGCTCGTAAATATAAGCGGCATTCGCAAAGAAATTTCTCTGGCACTCGTCGAAGATATTGTTCCTGGGGATTATATTATTTTACATGCAGGTTTTGCACTACAAAGACTAGACCCGGCAGAAGCAGAATTGACACTAGCAATGTTTGCTGAAATCTCCTTCATCAACCAAAATCCCTGATTCGATAAAGCGAACAATCCGACATGAAGTACATTAATGAATTCCGTGAAGGCTCTTTAGCACGCAACATCGCAACCAATATCGCAGCTGAAGCAAATCCTCTGCGCCACTACCATTTCATGGAATTTTGTGGCGGCCATACACACGCCATCTCGCGTTTCGGTCTAGTCGACCTATTACCAGTCAATGTACATATGATTCATGGCCCTGGTTGCCCAGTATGCGTTTTACCCATGGGCCGCGTGGAAAATGCAATCCAAATGGCTCGGACAGCGGGTCTGATATTATGCAGTTACGGTGATATGTTACGCATACCCACTGCAAACGGCATGAGTTTACAGAAAGCAAAAGCACGGGGCGCAGACGTTCGTATGATTTACTCCAGTGCAGATGCGATAAAAATTGCACAAGAGAATCCGCAACATCAGGTGGTATTTTTTGCCATTGGATTTGAAACCACTACACCGCCGACGGCTGTTGCAATCAAACAAGCACAAGCACTTGGCCTGGATAATTTCACGGTATTTTGCAATCACGTCCTGACACCCTCAGCGATTTCCCATATCCTGCAATCACCTGAAGTCCGCGAATTTGGTCTGGTTCCGCTAGATGGCTTTATCGGGCCAGCCCATGTATCCGTTGTAATTGGCAGTCACTCCTACGAATATTTTGCCGAAGAATTCCAGAAACCTGTTGTCATTGCGGGATTTGAACCGCTCGATGTAATGCAAGCCATACTGATGCTAATACGCCAAGTCAATTCAGGCCGTGCAGAAGTTGAAAACGAATTTACTCGGGCAGTTTTACCAACCGGAAATATCAAAGCGCAAGCGCTCGTAGCTGAAGTATTCGAATTGCGCCGGATCTTCGAATGGCGCGGCCTGGGATTAGTGCCCTACAGCGCACTAAAAATCAAATCAGGCTATGCCGACTTTGATGCAGAATGTCGTTTCCAAATTCCAGCGCTATCGATCGCCGACAACAAAGCTTGCGAATGCGGCGCCATTTTACGCGGAGTCAAACGGCCGCAAGATTGTAAAATTTTTGGCACAGTCTGCACTCCCGAAAACCCGATCGGTTCCTGCATGGTGTCCTCGGAGGGCGCTTGCGCCGCTCATTACAGTTTTGGTCGTTTTCGAGAGAAAAGTCATACACATCCTGCAACTTCGGAGAACTAATGCCTAACAACGGAAAAGTCAAACTTGGTTACACGCGTGCGCTGGACTTGAAACATGGCTGTATCGAGATGGTCCATGGCGGCGGCGGGCGCTCGATGGCGCAGTTGATTCAACAGATGTTTGTTGCAGCGTTCGATAATGAATTCTTAAGACAAATGAATGATCAAGCTTGCTTTCCGGGTTTTAACGGACGCATGGTCATGGCTACTGACAGCCATGTGATAACGCCCTTATTTTTCCCCGGCGGAGATATTGGCAGTCTATCGGTTCATGGCACCATCAATGACGTCGCCATGTCCGGTGCCAAACCTTGTTATCTGGCTGCCAGCTTTATTCTTGAGGAAGGCTTCCCGCTGGCTGATTTAAAGCGCATTGTTGATTCCATGGCGCAAGCGACAAAAGCAGCCAGAGTGCCTATTGTTACCGGCGATACCAAGGTGGTAGAGAAAGGCAGTGGTGACGGTGTGTTCATCACCACAACCGGAATCGGCATGGTACCGGAAGGTATAAATATCTCCAGCGAGAATGCACGACCTAGCGACAAAATTTTAGTGTCCGGCACTTTGGGAGATCACGGTATTGCCGTCATGGCATGGCGCGAAAATTTATCTTTTCAAACTAGCATTGAATCCGATACCGCCGCTTTGCATGATCTGGTCGCCACAATGATCAACGCAACACCAAACATCCACGTACTGCGTGACCCTACGCGCGGCGGCGTTGCCGCAGCACTCAACGAAATCGCACAGCAATCATCGGTAGGAATGATGCTCTATGAAAATAAACTACCTATTCGCGAACAAGTCCAAGCTGCCTGCGAATTTCTCGGCTTCGATCCATTGTATATTGCCAATGAAGGTAAGCTTATTGCAATCTGCGCAGCAGAGGATGCCGAAAGTTTGCTAACTGCGATGCAAACCCATCCACTAGGTAAAAATGCCGCCATAGTGGGTGAGGTCATCGAAGACACGCATTGCTTTGTGCAAATGCAAACCCGTTTTGGTGGCAAACGTGTCGTTGACTGGTTAAACGGTGAGCAATTACCGCGCATCTGCTAATCCTTACAAATTGAAAATTTTATTCCTAACACACAGCTTCAACTGCCTGACACAACGCTTGTTTGTTGAGTTAACCCAACTTGGACACGACATTTCGATTGAATTTGATATCAACGATGCTGTCACCTGCGAAGCAGTCGAGCTGTTTCAGCCTGATCTGATTATTGCACCCTTTCTAAAGCGTGCCATCTCTGAAAAAATCTGGCGCAAACTAACCTGTTTTATCGCGCATCCGGGAATTGTCGGAGATCGCGGCCCATCCGCACTGGACTGGGCCATCATGCAAAATCAATCAGAATGGGGAGTAACAGTATTACAAGCCAATGCGGAAATAGATGCCGGTAATATCTGGGCAACAGAACTTTTTCCGCTGCGCTACGCCAGCAAAAGCAGCTTATATCGCCATGAAGTCGTTGAAGCTGCAACCGGCGCAGTACTGACGGCAATAAAACGTTTTCTATCCGGATCATACCGCCCCACCCCACTGGATTACTCACATTCGGATGTACGCGGCCGCTTACATAGCCCGATGCGACAAATCGATCGCAGCATCGACTGGCGACAAGACAATACACGCATCGTTATTAGAAAAATTCATGCTGCAGATGGATTTCCTGGGGTACTCGATACGCTGTTTGGTGAATCTTATTATCTGTTTGATGCCTACCATGAAGAGAAACTGACTGGTGAACCAGGAACCATCATAGCCAAGCGCAATAATGCGATTTGCCGCGCCACCATCGATGGCGCGGTATGGATCGGTCATTTAAAACATAAAAATGATACTGAACAGACTTTTAAACTGGCTGCTACTATGGTTTTAAAGAATCACTTAGATGATGTACCCGAAATACCCTCAGACCCCTTTGCAGTAAAGTTGGGTGAAACCTATCGTGATATTTGGTTTGAGCAGAAGAATGATGTCGGTTACCTGCACTTTGTATTTTATAATGGCGCTATGGATACCACGCAATGTGAACGCCTGCGAGATGCATATCTCGCGGCGACTGAACGCAAAGCTCGCGTTATCGTGCTAATGGGTGGATCTGATTTCTGGTGCAACGGCATTCATCTCAATCATATCGAAAATGCCACCAGCCCTGCCGATGAATCCTGGCGTAATATCAATGCCATGAACAATCTGGTACAAACCATCATCACTAACAATCGACAGCTCACGATTGCAGCTCTGCAAGGCAATGCTGGTGCTGGAGGAGTCTTCTTATCACTGGCTGCTGATTATATTTATACACGTGCAAGTATTATCCTGAACCCGCATTATAAAAGCATGGGCAACCTTTACGGTTCGGAGTATTGGACCTATTTATTACCTCGAAGAGTCAGTTCATCGAATGCGAAATTATTGATACAGAATCGCCTCCCTATCGGCACCATGGAAGCCAGAAATATTGGATTGATTGATGACTACTTCAATTTAAATCCGGAAGATTTCAGAAAAAAAATAATGAGCATTGCGGAAACACTCGCAGCTCGTCCAGATTTCTCTTCGCTCCTGCAACAAAAAATACATCAGCTCCAATCGGACGAGCAGCAAAAGCCATTACAGAGCTACCGTGACCATGAACTTAAGCATATGCAACTTAATTTCTATGGCTTTGACCCCAGTTATCACGTCGCACGTTATCATTTTGTGCACAAAAGTCCCCATGCCTGGACGCCCCGCTACCTTGCCCAGCATCGCCGATTTTTTACAAACCACAATCAATAACACACGGCTCCATCACAACTACCTTTGACTCGTGACCGGATTTGATATAAATGTTTCCACCAGATCGGGATCAAATTCAGGAGGTTTTTCAGCAGGAGGAATCACACCCGGACACTGTTTTATAGCCGCCCATTGTTGTATCGCATCATACTCGCTTTTAAGTTGCGCATACTCAGCTTCTTGCTCTTTAGTTGCCGCCAACGCAAATAACGCTGTCCATGAAAGTGACAAATCTGCATCTAGCGCCAACTTATCACTGGTCGACGCATTGCCATTTGATTTACCTGTTAACTGACTGACTCTAGCTTGAATTCGCTCAATCTCAGCCAATAATTCAGCGCAGCTATAAGTCTGAAATTGCGCGGGTGATATATAGGGCGAATTAAGTTTTCCTGATGAAGACGCACAACCAGACAACATAATAGCTGCGGCAAAAAGAACAGCAGTAAAAAATTTCTTCATGACAATTACTTTTCCCTTGTATTTATTTATGCGTGTAAATAACTATTACACTACTCTCTATTTTGATGAATTGTACACCGATACAACAACTCTTAACATCTACCAATGTTTTTGCTCCATCACTCTCCCTTACCCAAATTTCATCCACCCTAGCTATCATCGTGATAACTACTGTACTGTTATGCAATACTGGTATCATCCGCCATTCCTTTATGATTTATTTTCATCTAATAACCCATGGTCAATATTGAAGAACAACCTACTGAAAAACCTGGCATATCCAGCATTCATACTGAGCCCATCAAAACTGTTAAAGTCAATAACTGCAGCATCACATTACTGGGAACTGCACATGTCTCAAAAGCAAGCGCAGATAAGGTGCAGGAGTTAATTGCGACAGGAAATTATGATGCGGTGGCAGTTGAATTGTGTCCAAGCCGACACAAAGCTATCGTCAACCCCGACGCTATGGCTAACATGGATCTATCCCACGTAATCAAAAAGGGCCAAGCCAGTATGGTCGCTGCGAGCCTCGCATTAGGCGCCTTCCAACAACGTATGGCGGAACAGTTCGGTATTGAGCCGGGCGCTGAGATGCGTGTCGCCATTAAAGATGCGCAGGATGCCAAATTACCGGTTTTATTGATAGATCGAGAAATCGGCACAACGATGAAACGGATTTATCATAATGTTCCCTGGTGGAAACGCATGAATCTTTTTGCTGGTTTGATAGGCAGTGTCATCAGCAAAGAAAAATTCAGCGCTGATGAAATTGAGAAACTCAAAGAAGGTGATGTTCTGGAAAGTTCTTTTTCACAATTCGCCGAAAATGAAAAAGATTTATTTCATCCCCTCATCAGCGAGCGTGACGAATACATGTCCGCCCGCCTACTCAAAGAAAGCAAAGAAAACAACTACCAGCATATCCTCGCGGTGATTGGCGCCGGCCACCTGAATGGCATGGCACAGCAGCTTGAGACACAAAGCATCACCCATCCGGACGAACGAATTGCACAATTGGACACTATTCCCCCTTCCTCGCAATGGCTCAAATATATTCCGTGGCTGATTGTTGCACTCATACTCACAGGATTTGTTATTGGCTTTATGCGCAGCCCGGAACTGGGAACAGCCATGGTCGTTAGCTGGATCGTGATCAATGGCGGACTTTCGGCGCTGGGTGCAGCGATAGCTTTTGCGCATCCGCTCTCGATTCTGACCGCTTTTCTGGCAGCCCCGTTAACATCACTCAACCCAACCATTGGCGCAGGTATGGTAGTGGCCGCCGTAGAAACTTACTTGCGCAAGCCGAAAGTTGGCGATTTTAACCGACTCAGAACTGACACGACCACATTGAAAGGCTGGTGGAGCAATCGGGTAACTCGTATCTTGCTGATTTTTATTTTATCTACACTGGGTTCCGCGATTGGCACTTATGTCGCTGGATTCAGAATTTTCGAGCAACTTAGCTCAAGTTAGACGGTTATGCTCGGCTTCTTCGAACGCCTGATCAACCCTTACCCTCCGGAACACCCCATTGAACCGCCGCAGGGGCTGTACCAGTTTTGCCGCCACTACACTCAGGGAATCGAACCTTATCTTGTGTTGTTAGCCATTCTGACCACTTGCCTTGCAGTCAGTGAAGCCATGCTTTACAGCGTTCTGGGACAAATGGTCGATTGGCTGGCAGAAAGGAAAACCGAGCACTTTCTAGAAGAGGAGTGGCCAACCTTACTGGGCATGTCAGTTTTCATTCTGATAATAATACCGCTATTAGTATTAGTGCACTCATTAGTAATCCACCAAACACTGATGGGCAATTTTCCCATGCGTGTCCGCTGGATGTCACACCGCTATCTGCTTAACCAAAGCTATGCATTCTTTCAGCACGAATTCAGCGGGCGCATCGCCACCAAAGTCATGCAAACTGCAATATCGGTCCGGGAAACCGTACTCAAACTGATCGATGTTATGCTATTCGTATCGGTTTACTTGACCACCACCTTATTCCTGGTCATCAATGCAGATCCGGTTTTATGTGTGCCCTTGCTGGTTTGGCTTGCTTTATATATTGCCATCCTGTCATATTTTGTCCCGCGTTTAAAACGTATATCCACTTTACAAGCCGATGCACGCGCGCTCATGACCGGCCGTATTGTTGATAGTTACACCAACATCCTGACATTGAAACTGTTTTCACGCAGTCAGCGTGAATCGGCGTACGCTCAGGCGGGCATGGAAGAATTCATGGCAACGGTGCATCCACAAATGCGCTTATCAACCGGTCTGAATTTTTGTGTTTGGGTCATCAATATGATGATGGTATTCGCAACCGGCGCATTGAGTCTGACGATCTGGCAACAAGGTGATATCGGGCCAGGTGCCATAGCAATTGTCATGAGCCTCGCTATCCGGCTGACCGGCATGTCACATTGGATCATGTGGGAAGTTAACACGCTATTCGAGAACATGGGTACAGTCCAAGATGGCATCAACACAATTTCTAAACCGCAGCTTGTCACTGACCTGTCCGGCGCCGAAGAATTACAGGTACATCAAGGTACCATCCACTTCAGCCATGTTTACTTTTCCTATCACTCTGAGCATCGAGAGTCCCTCAACATTTTCGATGATCTCAATTTGCACATTGCCGCCGGCGAGAAAGTGGGCATAGTGGGTCGATCAGGTTCTGGCAAATCAACTTTCGTCAGCCTGCTATTGCGTTTCTACGATATACAGCAGGGCAGCATCACCATCGACACACAGGATATTCGCACAGTGACTCAGGATAGCCTGCGCGCCAATATTGCCATGGTAACGCAGGACACTTCCCTGCTGCATCGATCGGTGCGAGATAATATCCTTTTTGGCAGACCGGATGCCACCCAAGATCAAATGATTACAGCTGCCAAACAAGCTCAGGCGCATGAATTCATTCAATCATTGAGGGATATTAAAGGTCGAACAGGCTATGACGCTCATGTCGGTGAGCGTGGGGTCACTTTATCGGGCGGTCAGCGGCAACGGGTTGCCATCGCTCGTGTGCTGTTAAAAAATGCACCCATTTTAGTCCTCGACGAAGCCACTTCAGCATTGGATTCCGAAGTCGAAGCCAGCATTCAGCAAAGCCTCTACCAGCTGATGGAAGGAAAAACGGTGATCGCGATCGCGCATCGACTCTCAACGATCGCTGCAATGGACCGGCTTATTGTGTTTGACAAAGGCCGCATCGTTGAGCAGGGCAGCCACGCCAAACTCATTGCCAACAATCAGCTGTATGCGCAATTATGGAATCATCAGTCAGGTGGATTCCTCGGGTTGCTAGAAAATGATCTGTCTTAGCTAAATCGATATAAAAATACAATCTGCATAACGCATCATAGAGAATTGAGACTCTGCAATTTTGCAGCAAATCAAATTCTATCCTTATCATTTAATGATTTAAGGTAATAAAGCTCCTATTTCTCAGATATTGAGAAGTCGCTTGGCATGTTTAAATATTAATATTTAGAACTCAAGCAGCTCGTCGTGCTCATTCCACAAAAACCCCACTCGCTTATTCTGCGTTTTTCTGCCAGAGCAGGATTGCTATCCGTTTTGCTTTTCACACAAACACCTCTGGTCTTTGCTACAGCAAACTTAGAGCAATTGAGTCTGGAACAATTGATGAATATCAGTGTCGTCGGTGCATCAAAATATGAGCAAAAACAACAGCAAGTAGCCGCCGCTGTCAGCGTCATTACCCGTAAGGACATTAGAACCTACGGCTGGCGCACACTGGGAGAAGCACTGGCCAGCCTTCCGGGAATTCATACCACATATGACTATCAATATGAATATCTGGGAACACGCGGTCTTGGTTTACCTGGAGATTTCAATACCCGCGTATTGGTTACAATCAATGGCAACCGCATCAATGACGCCACCTATGATCAGGGACCGACGGGGCGGGACTTTCCGCTCGATATTGATTTGATTGAGAGAATTGAATTTATCCCGGGACCGGGCAGCGCTGTTTACGGCCAGAATGCCATGCTTGGCGTCATTAATATCATCACCCGTAAAGGCGCTGACATCAAAGGGGCAGAAATTTCAGCTTCTTATCAAACAGCCGAAATCATGCCACAGGAACGCGTCACTTTGGGCAAGCAATTCGACAATGGCGCGGATGCGTTAATCTCATTTTCCGGTTTGCAATCTCGGGGAGCAGATCGGTTCTTTGATTTTGGGGATTCTGGCATTTCCGGAGTGGCACACCGGCTGAATGGAGAAAACGTCAAGCAAATGTTTGCACGCGCCTCGCATGGCCCGTTCTCATTTGATTTTATTTATGGCAACCGGCGCAAAGATGATCCTACGGGTATTTCTTTTTCAGATCCGCTGGCAGCAGGTCAATTTCAGCGCGATCGCCGTCTTAACACACAAGTTCAGTACAACGACAATTTTGCCAATGACACTTTAAATGTACTCGGCCGATTATTTCTCGGTCAATATCGTTATGATAATCCCTTGATGTATAGTGGCGAGAGAACCTTATCGACAGGCCCCAGTGATTGGCACGGCGCTGAGCTGCGTTTACTTTCAACCGCAATCACTAATCATAAATTAATGTTCGGCATCGAATATCAAAATAACACCCAGATCAAGCAAGCTTTCCAGAATTTTGACAACGCCGAAGAAAATGTTGCGATCAAAAGTTCAGTTGTGCGTGTCGGCGTATATGTTCAAGATGAGTGGAATATTACCGAAACTCTATCAGTTACTGCAGGGTTACGTTACGATCACAACGATTGGATTGGCAGCCGATTAAGCCCGCGCGGTGCAATAATTTGGCAAGCAACCCCCAAAACCACTCTTAAGGCTCTGTATGGCCGTGCTCATCGTTCACCCAATTCTTTTGAGCGCGATTATGACGATGGCGTATCTCAAGTGGCAAACCCTGGATTACGCAGCGAATCTATTGACACTGCTGAACTCGTCGCAGATTATCGGCCACAACCCGATATGAATCTACGTGCCAGCGTATATGCTTGGGATATGTACAACCTGATCACATTAGGCATAGATCCTTTCAGCGGACTCACACAATATCAGTCGACAACAAAAAAAGTATTAGCCAGAGGTGCTGAACTATCGTTCGATAAAACATGGCATTGGGGCGCACGCTTTCGCGGCAGTTATGGTATCCAGAACGCTGAACAACAAAATTCACATCTGCCTAACTCACCCTATCATCTGGGAAAAATCAATATCTCACTCCCGATACCTTTGATTACCGGTCTACGAGCCGGTTATGAATTGCAATATTACGGCAAACGCAAAACGCTTGACGGATCTAATACTGACAATTATGTATTCTCCAATCTCAACCTAGTGACCGACGTCCCTCGGATAAAAGGACTGGAAGCATCGCTCAGTTTCTATAACCTGTTTAATGAAAACTATCTGCATCCGGCCGCCGATACCAACTGGCAAAACACTCTCTTACAGCCGGGCCGCACGGCGCGCCTCAGATTGGATTATCGATTCTAGGATAATTCACTATGGCATTATTTTACATAAAGCTGAAATTACTGTTCATTCGATGCTCGTTCAAAAAAATTTGGATATTACTAAAATGGGAATATGCAATTCTATGCAATAACCACCTGATCAAGAAACAACCAAGCTCAATTTATCTCATACTAATGCCGTTATCCTGCTTCTTAATATTAGGTTATTCACCACTGACTTACGCAGAGCAACCAACGGAGTACCGGATGAAAGTAGCCTTTTTATACAATTTTGCTGCCTATACTGAATGGCCTGATCGGCATATTCAAAACTTGAATTTATGTATTTATGATGAAGATCCGTTCGGAGAACATTTACAACATATACAGCAGAAGAAAATTAACAATGACGAAATAGTGATCCAGCATGTAAAAAATATCGGTGACCTCACCAATTGCCAAATGATTTTCATCACTCGATCAGCCATTGGCAATCTCGATCACGTTATTAATCTACTGAATGGGAAACCAATTCTTACCGTTGCCGATACCCCAGGTACCGCCTCGAGAGGTATTGTGCTCAACATGACGGTAAAAGAGGGAAAAGTTACATTTGAGGCCAATATCGCCAAAGCAAAGAAAAGTGGTTTAAAACTTAGCTCTCAATTACTACGTTTTGCCAGTGAGATATATCAATAATGAAAAACTCATCACCGACGGTTATCACGTTACGCTCAAAATTGCAACAAATCAGCCTGGCCACACAGGGCACCGCCATGCTACTGCTCGCAATCCTTGTTATTTGTAGCAGCTTTTTCATCAGTTTTTATTCATTATCACAAACCAGCCAGTCAACAGCTAAGTTATTGGCTGAGAATGCAGTGGCCACTTTAATGTTTCAGGATAAAAACACAGCTCAAACGCTATTACATTCTCTAAAAAACACCAATGAAATTCAAGCCGCAGCTATTTACAACGAGGCAAAAATACAATTTGTAGAATACTCTGTCACCAGTAAATCGCTTCCCCTAACTTTATCGTCATTAGACGAAGATTTTAAGACAAGTCTTCATTCTTTAACAATTACCCAGCCTATCCACTTCAATGACCAGCTTTTGGGGGGTCTTTACCTGGAAATTTCTTTGGCACCACTTTACTGGCAAATTCTTTGGCACATTGTCATTACCATCGCAGCAGCTTCACTTGCCTTACTGATCGCCAACCTGATGCTACGCCGATTGAACCGATCCGTACTGGACCCGCTCAACGAGCTCTCAACCACCATGGATCATGTTACTAATCAGGCAGACTACTCAAGTCGAACCGAACCCGGTGCTATCGTTGAATTGAATACACTATCCAAAGGATTCAATAATATGCTGGAAATGATTCAAGAACGTGATGCAAAGCTTGCAAATCACCTGGATCATCTTGAAGAAGAAGTCACAAAAAGAACAGCGGAATTAGTACTTGCGAAAGAATCGGCGGAAGCTGCCAGCAAAGCTAAAAGCGAATTTATAGCGACCATGAGTCACGAAATCCGTACCCCGATGAATGGGATTCTAGGAATGACTGAATTACTTATAGGCAGTCAACTGAATCGTGAGCAGCAAAGATTTGCTGAAACAGTCCAAAGCTCAGGGCAGCATCTGTTAGGGATTATCAATGACATCCTTGATTTCTCTAAAATTGAATCAGATCATATGGAACTGGAGATCATTGATTTTGACTTGGTACAGCTGATTGAAGATACGCTGACAATGTTTGCTCAACCTGCTGACAAAAAAGGGTTGGAGTTAGCGGCACAATTTTTACCTCCCAATATAGCTTTCATGGTACGGGGAGATTCGTTCCGACTACGACAAATCATTGCAAATCTGATTAATAATGCTATTAAATTCACCTCACATGGAGAGGTTGTGATTCGCACTCAATTGAGCGACATAACCAAATCCTTGGTCAACATCAAAATTTGCGTTGAAGATACCGGCATTGGAATTCCTCCGGAACATCATAAAAAGATTTTCCATCATTTCTCCCAGGCAGATGGTTCGACGACACGGCAATACGGAGGGACTGGGCTAGGACTTACGATCTGTAAAAGATTACTGGAATTGATGGGAGGAGACATTCATGTAGAAAGTAAGCTCGATCAAGGTTCCAAGTTCTGGATTAATCTTCAGTTGGAGAAATCCGCACTGAAGCATGCATACCAACCTAACATAGCTAATTTAGCCGACATCAAAGTACTGGTTGTGGATGACAATCAGACAAACCGGGAGATTCTTAAACTCCAACTGCAAAACTGGCAAATTCAAGCGGTGTGTACCGATGGTCCGGAACAAGCTCTCGCTGCCGTGAAGGATGCTCATGATCGCAACGAACCATACCATCTAGCCATTCTAGACATGCATATGCCGAAAATGAATGGGTTGCAGTTGGCAGAAAAAATTCATGCCGATCCTGAATGGAGCAAAACCCGCATGATGATGTTAACTTCGACCCATAGTGATATCACGCAACTGGCAAGGGAAAATGTCGGGATTCTTCGCTACGTCAACAAACCAATCCGCCAGAAAGAATTAATTGACATTATCATGGATGTTATGGGACGCAATCTCGACAAGCCAATTGCATCCGCACAAAATCCCTCTCCTGCTCTCCCCCTTCTCTTACAGGGATCTGTTTTACTGGCTGAAGATAATCCAGTCAATCAAGAAGTAGCAAAGGCGATGTTAAGTCGACTGGGCCTGGATACTGTAATCGCACATGATGGCAAGCAAGCTGTCGATCTGATCCGCAACAATCACTTCGATATTATTTTAATGGATTGTCAAATGCCGGTGATGGATGGTTTTGAAGCCACTGCTCGGATTCGGCAACAGTTTAACAAGATCCCAATCATTGCCCTGACAGCCAATGCTACTGAAAACGATCGGATCCAGTGTTTAAAAGTGGGAATGGATGACTTCCTATCTAAACCTTATTCGCTTGATCAATTACAACAGAAACTCCTTCAATGGTTACCCACAAAAAAAGGCAATCCTATGAATACTGAAAATTCAGAACCCGTTGCAATAGAGTCGGAAAATAACACTGCCTCAGCACTCAATCCGATTAGGCTTGAGGAGATTCGAGAACTTGACCCTACGGGAGGAAGCAGCCTGCTACAAAAAATTCTACAGGCCTTTCTCGAGTCTGCTGATAACGGTCTACGGCAGCTTGAACAGGCAATTCTGAATAATGACGCTGAAGGCCTGCGCCAATCGGCGCATGCTTTGAAATCAAGCTCGGGAAATATAGGAGCTGAAAGCCTATCCGCCATCTTCAAACAACTCGAAATTGATGGGCATGCCGGCGAATTGACACGTGCAAAAGCGCTTCAAGAAAATATGCGCTTACATTATCAATGTGTTACCACTGAGATAAGAAAAATACTTACACCATCGTGATAGCAAAACCTTTTAAAATCTTACTGGCCGATGATGATGCAACGGTCAGACTCCTGATGCAAGCCGCACTAGAGAACGCCGGCTTCGAGGTTGTGCTGGCTTGCAATGGAACCGAAGCCATCCGTTTGTTTGAAGTAACACCCATCGATATGATTATGCTCGATGTTGAAATGCCCGATATAGATGGTTATACGGTCTGTTCATACGTGCGAAAAAAAGTTGGCAATGAACTTCCTATTATCATGGTCACAGGAATGGATGATGTGCAATCCATTACTCGCGCCTTTGAGGTTGGCGCGACAGATTTTATCCCCAAACCGATCAATTGGAATCTACTTAGCTATCGCGTATTGTATTTAAAACGCGCTTACTTGAATCTACTCGCACTCAAAGCCGCTAACGCGCGCAATGCAGCAATTTTCAGTGCCATTCCCGATACAATGTTCATTATCAATGACCAAGGAAAAATTTTGAATATCTGCAGTGATGCAGATACTACACCCTGGTTGATTCGAAATTCAGCAGATCCATTGCATCAAAGCTTGCCTCAAGATATCGCCAACTTATATTTAGATGCCGCAGGACAAGCTCGCCACAACGGCACGGTTGAGCTTTTCGATTACCCGCTCAAGCTGGATAACGATGAAACTAGATACTATGAAAATCGTATTGTTGTGATTGATTCTGAGGAAACACTTTGCCTCGTCCGCGATATTACTGATCGTAAGGACTCTGAAAGTAAAATTTTCCACCTTGCCTATTATGACACTCTAACTGGACTGCCGAACCGTCAATCTTTTATGGAGCGCTTAAAGGGTGAAATTAAACGCGCCCGTTATACTGATAACAAATTAGCAATCCTTTTTCTGGACCTGGATGGATTCAAAAGTATCAACGACACTATGGGACATAATGCCGGAGACACCATTCTTAAGTGCGCAGCAGAACGCTTACAAAATAGCACACGTCTTTCTGACTTTGTGTCACGTACTGATAAGAATCATTCAGAAGTCAAATTAGCTCGCCTCGGAGGCGATGAATTTACCGTTATCATTCCTAATCTATTGCGCACGGAAGATGCGCTAATTTTAGCGCATCGAATTCGTGAAACTATGCGCCACCCTTTTCACCTCGAAAGCCGTGATGTTGTACTCACTACAAGTATTGGTATTGCTCTCTATCCGGGTGATGGCAATGATGCCGAAACCCTGCTGAAACATGCAGACACAGCAATGTACCATGCCAAAAATGAAGGTAGGGATAATTGCCAATTCTACAATGCTGAGCTGACACTTCAGGCAGAAAAGCGCATGCACTTGGAAAACGATCTACGCAATGCATTGCAGCTCAATGAATTTTATCTTGTTTACCAACCACAGTTGGATATTGGAGAAGGCAACTTCCAATCAGTAGAAGCACTGATACGTTGGCAGCATCCAAAACAAGGACTTATTTCTCCAATTGATTTCATCCCGTTAGCAGAAGAAAATGGCTTAATCCTCCCAATCGGAGAGTGGGTACTGCGCACAGCATGCACTGAGGCTGCTCAATGGCATAAGAACGGAAAATGTTTGCAAGTTGCTGTCAATCTCTCTCCTCTGCAGATCAAGGATCCTGAGCTGGTGAATAAAGTACTCGGCATTCTTACCGAAACAGGCTTTCCTCCCAGCAAACTGATCCTGGAAATTACAGAAGGCGCTTTGATGGAGCATGATGAAAATACGTTGACTACGCTGCACGAGCTACGGAACCATCAGATTCAGATTGCCCTGGATGATTTCGGCACAGGCTATTCTTCTATGAATTATTTAAGGCGCTTACCCATAAATTATATAAAGGTAGACCAAAGCTTCGTTCGTGACATGTTAGAGAATAAAAACAATCTTGCAATCGTCCTGGCGATGATTTCATTATCAGCGAATCTCGGTTTTTCAGTGACTGCCGAAGGTATAGAAACCTTAGAACAAGCTCAAACTCTTAAATATTTCGGTTGTGATACTCTGCAAGGCTACTACTTTAGCAAACCAATCCCCGCAGAAAAAATTTGTTCTATCATTGAGCAGAAGTGGGTAATTCAGGCATCCAATCCCAGCACAATCGATCATGAAAATAGCTGACCTTAACCAACTAAAAATTAGCACATTATTGCCCAGCCCTAAAGGCGTGGCGCTGGCACTTCTGGAAGCTTGCCGTCAAGAAGATGTATCCATCAACGAAATCACTAAGCTCATTCAAACTGATCCTGCACTCGCAGGTCGCTTGATTCAGCGCGCCAATGCAACTAAACAAACCACGCGCGCGATCTCATCTATAGCAGAAGCCGTTTCTCGTGTCGGGCTAAACACCGTCAAGCAATTGGCCATGAGTTTCTCGCTCATCGATCAATATTCGAAAGGCTCAAACAAAGGATTTAATTATCAGGAATTCTGGTCTCATTCGCTATTGATGGCCATTGCAATGCAAGAATTGAGTAAGTCAACTCAAGTTTCTTCATCTGAGGATCTATTTTCCTGCGGCTTAATGATGCGCATCGGTTGCCTGGCACTCGCTTCAATTTATCCCGATCAATATTCCGAGCTCATACAGAAACAATCACCAGACATCCCTTTGAACCAATTGGAGCAACAGTACTTAAAGACTGATCATAATGAGTTGACTGCTGCGATGTTAATTAATTTTGGCTTCCCAAAGATTTTTGTGGAACCGATTTACTATCATGAAGCGCCTGACGAATCTGGTTTTTCTGAAGGTTCTCGACCTTACCAAATTCTGCATCAGCTTTACTTGGCGAAACAGATTGCTGACTTTGCATTAACCAAGGAATCGGAGCGTAATCAGCGCATTTCAGGACTGTTACTACTGGGTGGAAAAATCGGTCTGGATACCGAAACATTTGGCAACTTTATCGACCAAATCATAGGGGAATGGCATACATGGGGGAAGATACTTAAAATAACAGCCCAGGAACAACTTCCATCCTTTCATAAAATGATGAGCGCAGCCGCGCCACGGCCGGAAGACGCAACCAACGCCGCTTCACTACGAATACTCCTGGTTGAAGATGACCCAACCAATCTTATTCTTTCCAAGGAATTACTCTCCAACGTTCTGGGTCACACTGTGTATACCGCCAATGATGGTCAACAGGCATTAGCACTTGCGATGGAGGTATTGCCGCACATAGTCATCACCGATTGGATGATGCCCATCATGAATGGTCTTGAATTAACCAAATCATTACGAGCAACTGAATGGGGACAAAACTTATACGTCATTATGCTCACTAGTATCGAAGATGAAGAAGAAGTTATTAAAGCATTTAATGCGGGCGTTGACGACTATGTGACCAAACCCATCAATATTAGGGCTTTCCGGGCCAGATTGCGAGCAGCCTGGCACTACCGGCAATTACAGGAAGCGTGGGAACAGGACCGCGAGCAACTCAAGCGCTTTGCCGCTGAATTAGCGGTTACCAATCGTAAATTAGAATACTATGCCCTGACCGATATGCTGACAGAATTACCCAACCGGCGCTCTGGTATGGAAACACTGTCTGAGACATGGAGTGTCGCCAACCGAACCGGTCAATTGATGGCGGTCATGCTCATCGACATTGATCATTTTAAAAAAATCAATGACAACTATGGTCACTCAATAGGCGATAAAGTACTTAAAGAAGTATCTGCCATTATTCGAAAAACCGCACGTAAAGGTGATACCTTTTGTCGCATGGGAGGAGAAGAATTTCTAGTTGTATGTCAGCTAGGAAATACGGATGTAAAATCATCTATCCTTTTTGCAGAAAGACTTCGTCATCAAATAAGTCAGCAACAAATCAACATCGGCGAAGTTCATATTCAAATCACGATAAGTATTGGCGTTGCTTTCAAGGAAGCCAGTATAAAAAACGAAGATCATCTCGTCAATGCGGCCGATAAAGCACTATATGCAGCCAAAAATGCAGGACGAAATCGAATCTATCTATCGCTAAAAGATAAACTTCTGGCTGCGCCTGCATCTACCGAGAAAATTGATCCACCTGCAGATAAAACCAAGTAGAATCATTCCTTGAAAGGTAAAAAAGTCCGCATTAACTGCGATCAAGGCTTCAAAGTAGTTATCAGCAAAGTAATAAAGAACCCCGCCGCAAGCAGCGGGGTATTCGTGCTCAGAACAACGCAAGCTGATAATCCGAGTGTAATTTCTGATATGTTTTACCTTGATTTTGTACATACTTGCCAATCATCTGCTCATCTCCATGCTTGCCAACTGTACTTGCAAAATAACCATCAGTCCAAAATTCTCCACCCCAGAGCTTCTTCTTAACTCCATTGAGTCTGCGGTTGCGCGCTTTAGTTTCGAGCCGCATCTCGCAAATGAATCATTGCGCGTTCTGCACCGATATCAGTGCATCGACACTCCAGAAAAATGGGATTTCGGTGGAAATGATTTTCACGCTTGAGAATTACGAAAGCAACGCTGCTTTTTCAGAGCGGGAGCGAGCCGCACTTGCCTATGCCGAAGTTATGACGGATTCCAGTCGTCGTGTGGATGATATTCTAGTAAATCGCCTGAAAAAATCCTTTACTGAAGATGAGATAGTGGAACTAACGGCCTGGATTGCCTTTCAGAATCTTTCTAGCAAGTTTAACTCAGCGCTCGATGTCTCAGCCCAAGGTTTTTGTCAGATGACGAAACGCAAATAGCGTCTGAGATGAGGAATGTCGATCCAGAAGAATCCAGACCGATGTGGCGGGTTGCTTGTTCACATACCTTCTTTTTCAGTTCTCTTTATGATTGAGCGGGCCATTTCCTCTGTACGTCTTGTGCCTGAAAGGCAAAAATGCTTTTATTTAGGGGGGCAGTAAGCGTTTCATGGTTTCAATACACAGCAAATCTCTCCCGTCCGTCGCGAATTGCGCCGATACTGAAGCCTGGCTGAATCAGCTGGCTGGGCAGTTTGCACCAGTCGAAATGACGCTATTGCGCCAGGCATGCGCGATGGCCGCACCGCTCTATAGTGAGCGGCGCACGCTGACCGGTACGCCATTACTGCAACATGCCATGGGTGCGGCATCCATCCTGATCGGCATGCGCATGGATGCCGAGACCGTAGCAGCCACTCTGCTGCACGCGGTAGCTGAGTATCTGGATGACTGGCATGCACTGGTGGAGAGTCAATTCGGTGCCAACATCGCCCGCTTGGTGGAAGGCATTGCGCGCATGGAACAGATCCGCCAGTTCAGCGAAATCGAGCAGTTGCGCGCACCGGACAGAACGGGCGACCAAGTGGAGCAGATCGAAAGCCTGCGCCAGATGCTGTTGGCCATGGTGCAAGATATCCGCGTGGTGCTGATCAAGTTGGCCGAGCGCACGCAGACCCTGCGTGATCTCTCGGGCGCCAGTCACGAGCAGCAGCAGCGAATCGCTTGCGAAACACGGGGTATCTTCGCGCCGCTCGCTAATCGATTGGGCGTATGGCAGATAAAATGGGAGCTGGAAGACCTCGCGTTGCGCTACCTGGAGCCGCAGTTGTACAAGGAAATCGCCCGTCTGCTGGATGAACGACGTGTGGATCGTGAGCAATACATTGCGGATGTGCTCGCCCAGCTCGGGCAGGAATTGCTGCAGGCTGATATCAATGGAGAAGTCAGTGGGCGGCCCAAGCACCTCTACAGCATTATTAACAAGATGCGTCGAAAGCATCTGGAGTTCAGCAAACTCTATGATGTACGCGCAGTGCGTATCCTGGTGGACGATGTCAAGGACTGTTACGCTGCACTGGGGCTGGTGCATCATCTGTGGCAGCCGATTCCCGGCGAGTTTGACGACTACATTGCCCGTCCCAAGAGTAACGGTTACCGCTCATTGCACACCGCGGTTATCGGCCCGCGCGGTCTGGCGCTTGAGGTGCAGATTCGCACCCACGGCATGAACCACAACTCTGAGTTGGGCGTAGCCGCGCACTGGCGCTATAAGGAAGGCGGCAAGTCGGATAGCAAATTCGATGAGAAAATCGCCTGGATACGCCAGATCCTGACGTGGAAGGATGAAGTCAGTGACGACGGCGATTTGCTCGAGCAATTCAAGAGCGAGCTGTTTCAGGACAAGGTTTTTGTGCTCACGCCGCAAGGAAAGGTGATCGACTTGCCGAAGGACTCGACGCCTATCGATTTTGCTTACGCCCTGCATACTGACCTCGGTCACCGCACGCGTGGCGCCAAGGTAGACGGCAGCATCGTGCCGCTCAACACCCGGCTGCAGAATGGCCAGCGCGTGGAAATTCTCACTGCCAAGATGGGCGCACCCAGCCGCGACTGGCTCAACCCGGTGCTCGGCTATCTGCAGAGCCCGCGCGCACGGGCCAAGGTGCGCCACTGGTTCAAATACCAGAACTTCGAGGAGAATGTGGCAGTCGGCCGCGCCAAACTGGACCGCGAACTCCATCGAGCCGGGGTCGGCAGGGTGAATCAGGAGAAGCTTGCACAAAAGCTGGATTACAATCACCTTGAAGAACTTCTCGCAGCCTTCGGCCGTGGCGATGTCAGTGAGTACAAACTTGCTCTCGCCATTCAAGAAGCCATGCCGCCCAAGCCCGCGAAAGCACTCCCAGCCATCACTAGGCGCATGCACGCGCCCAAAGCGTCGTCAGGCATCGTGATCGAGAGCGTCGGCAATCTGTTCACCAACTTGGCCAAGTGCTGCAAGCCGACACCGTCGGAGGTCATCGTCGGCTACATCACGCGCGAGCGCGGGGTAACCATCCACCGCCAGACCTGCCCCTTCATTATTGGCCTGCCGGAAGAGCGGCGTGGCCGCCTACTGCACGCGCACTGGGGTACCGCCGAAAATCTCGTCGCCAGCGTCGATATCAAAGTGGAAAGCCCACGACCACCAGGGCTTGCTGGGTGATATTAGCGATCAAGCAAGTGTTAGGATTCAGCGCTTGATGACCCATTCATTTCGATAGGGGTGCAATCGACGCGGCCATGTCCGATTGGTTCAGATGTTGGATTGGAGATGAACGGTTGGGGTAAATGACAAATCGCTTCTCTACCCTAAACTAAACACATCTTTTAGCTCAGAATTAGTTAGATTTCCTATCCATTTTTCCCCACTACCCACAGTCAGGTCAGCCAGATCACGTTTGGATTGAATCATGTCATTAATGCGTTCCTCGAATGTTGCTCGGGTAATCAAACGATGGACTTGTACGTTATGTTTCTGGCCAATACGATAGGCTCGATCCGTTGCCTGTGCTTCAACTGCCGGATTCCACCACAGATCAAAGTGGATCACATTGGCCGCGGCTGTCAGGTTAAGGCCAGTACCTCCTGCCTTTAATGACAGCAGAAATACACGTTCGGTGCGATCATTCTGAAAATGCTCCACCATGATGTCTCGCATTTTTCGTGCAACTCCGCCATGCAGGAATTGCGGTTCGCGCTCGAATCGTGTCGTGATCCATGCCGACAGCAGATCACCCGCTTCGCGAAATTGTGTAAATACCAGTATCTTCTCATGGGCAGCAAGCAAGGGTTCAAGTAAATCAAGAAACAATTCGGCTTTGCCTGACAAATTGGCGCCGGCATTTCCCTTTTTAAGGTATTGCGCAGGATGATTGCAGATTTGCTTTAAGGCCACGATCATTTGCAGCACTAATCCCTGGCGTTTAAATGTATCGGACTCGCCACTGATAACCCGTAAGGCTTCACGCACGACGGATTCATACAATGCCGCTTGTTTTTCCGTCAGCTCGCAGTATTGATTCTGTTCAATCTTGTCGGGTAAATCGCTGATAATGCTTTTGTCCGACTTAAGCCGCCGCAGCAGAAATGGGCTGGTTATGCGCTTAAACCGATTTGCTGCGTGTCGATCATGAAGGCTTTGTATCGGTACCGCAAACTCTTTGGTAAAACTGGCGAGATTACCCAGAAAACCACGATTGGCAAAATCCATGATGCTCCAGTATTCGGACAATCGGTTCTCAACGGGTGTGCCGGTCAAGGCAACGAAACTCCCTGCAGGGATCGCCTTGACGGCTTTGGTCTGCTCAGTGGCCGGGTTTTTGATGTTTTGTGCTTCATCCACGACAACGAGACACCAGGACAATTTCTTGAGCTTGGCCAGATCAGATCGCACCAAGCCGTAAGTCGTCAGCAGTACATCCGGGCGTTCTTTCTCCAGCACGCGTTCCGTGCCATGAAAAATACCTACCTTCAGCGTCGGCGCAAAGCGGGCGATTTCTTTGGTCCAGTTGGTCAACAAGCTGGTCGGCACAATCACAAGCGCTTTTGCCTCTGCCAGTTTTCCTTCCTCTTTCAGTTTCAGCAAAGTAACGATCACCTGGAGTGTCTTGCCCAGACCCATGTCGTCGGCGACAATGCTACCAAACCCGATACGGATATTGCGATATAACCAGGCATAGCCGCGCTCCTGATAAGGCCGCAGGATCGCATTAAGCGCACCGGGTAGTGGCACACTGCCTATTTCGGTAAGTTGACGAATAATGTCACGCGCCTGAGCATCCAGTATTATGGGTGAACCCAGATACTCTTCGGTCAAAGCAATGCGTAGCAGTTCTGCTTGTGTGGTGCGCGGAGATTTTTCCAGTTGCAGGCACAGCCGTTCAATTTCGGCAGGATCCAGATAAACATATTCACCCCTGAAACGCACAATCCCATGGGCGGTTTTTACCAGTTCTTCAAATTCCGCTTGCGTGAGCTGGTTACGCCCAATCGCCACAGTCCAGTCGAAACCAAAAATATCATTCGCTTTGAGATAGCCGGAACTGCCGGTATCCTTACCGGATAGCTTCATCGACAAACGTGGCCGTAGTACGCGATCCAACGTTTTGGGCAGCAGCGCGCGTATCCCCAGCAGTCGGATAACCGGCAGCACATCAAACAAAAATGCCGGGAGTGCTTCAGAGTTCAGTGCGATCGGCGTTGTAGCACCGGAATTGATATAACCGTTAAAGTCCGGGAAGAATTCCGCCAGCAATGCCACCGTTCTCAATACACTATAACGATTCTCCTGCCATGCTGGATCGGTCAACAGACTGGCAAATGAGGCAGGTTCCTGCAGGAGGTCATTACGTGCCGACACGCCCAATGACAAGCTGAATCCAATATTTTCTTCCTCTAACCGCAACACCGGCACATGGTCTTGATGGCCAATATGAAAGCGTGCTAGCCATAATTGTATCCCACTGCCCACTTCACCTTCTCCGGGTCCGTCAAACCGTGCATGGCCGTGACCAAAGAACAGGTCGATCAGTTTGTTACCTTGCGGCTTTTCAGCGCGAGCATCACTCCAACGACGTATAAACTCGCTCAGAAACAAACTGCATAGTGCTACGGCTTGGATTTCTCCGGAGAGATCGACCACCTGCTTGTCATGGTGGAAAGCAAGCAATCCGGATGGCAGGCGCGCCGCCAACTGGCCGATAAAAACGCTCACCGTCTCATCCAGCATCGCCGGTAACCAGCGCAGCCCCACCCCCAATTTATCTGCATTGAACACCTGCGGCAAAACTGCGCCCTTTACCAGCAAATGCAGACTAGTCATGCGCGCATGAAGCATAGCCGCAACTTCGGGTTGAAGGTCCGGCAAATCAGCTTCGGCAATCTGTTGCAGATCGGATACCCAGTCTGACCAGTGCAATGACACCGTCAGTCCGGCAAGGGTCGGTTGATAGCTGGTATTGAGTGATATGTGCGGCTTATCCGCAGCGGTAATTACGGATCTCGCTTGGTCCGTTTCCACGGCAGTATTGAGTGCAAGCCGGGCCTGCTTGATCACTCGCTTCATCACTTTCTCATAGATCACACGAAAATCGCCCTGCTGAAAGAAAGCAGGATTTGCAGGCAGCACACTCACCAGAGAAACCGCAAGATCGGGCAAGGTGGAGTAATCCAGTACGCTATAATCCACTGCATCAGTGGTATCTTGCGCCATCGTTTCATTTTGCTGTGATTGGCCCAGTAAGTTGCTGGCTGTCGGTAGCGCTGCCCTGGCCTCAGTTTCAATCGAAATATGGCGAGCTTTCAGCTCCTGGATGAGATCGACTCCCTTCAACGAAAACACCATAAATGGGTTGCCATCAATTTCCCGGCTGATCAAATAAATCACCGCAGCCAGATGCTTGCACGGCACGGCCCAATCCGGGCACGAGCAGTGCATGGAAAGATCCGACCAGCGCGCCGGGAAAATACTAATCTTGAGTGTTTTGGCTCGTTCCAGAACAGCGGGATCCAGCTCACGGTTGAGCATTTTCGAGATGACAAGCGGGTCTTGCGCCAAAGCATCGAGTAAAACCTTGGTCTGCGGCTTTGGCATGACCGGAACTTCGATTTTTACCGTGTAAGGGTGCGGGCGCGAACCTTTGACCTTAGCATGAATGTTTCCCTGCTGAATCTCAATTTTTGTCACAGAACCTTTATTGGCATAACTGCGCCCTCGTGGCAAACGATTGTCATAGTCGATTTGCGAAAGCGAGTTCAGCCACTGCGCTCCCCACCAAGTTTGTCCATAACCTTTATGTGCTGACATGATTCAATAAATTGATATGTAGTAAGGAAACATTTTTTGTGAACAACAACGTTTTGTGACGAAATGTGGATTTTTAGAAGTGCCCTAAAGGAATTTAACCTCAATATTTCACGTGTATCAAGAATATAAGCTATTTTGGATTGTTCTGAGGCAAGTTTAGATAGTCGATCCTGAAATAACAACAAACAATTGATGTTAGGCATAAATACTCTGTTTTTGAATGATCAAAACGACCGGGAATGTTAAAATTGACACTTATTTCTGGTCGAAATGGTGATTAAAAATGCTCACAACCAGCAGC
>RRZU010882916.1_pt1 | contig 31526 bp, 29 predicted proteins | sample 2165561 | NCBI WGS metagenome assembly RRZU01 (sample SAMN10456909, study PRJNA506462) | wastewater metagenome | isolation source: wastewater sludge | place: USA: Moscow, Idaho | reverse complement strand
TTTGCCCTCTTTATTAAAGGCTCGATTGGTTCAAAGTTTGCCATTGCAGAAACCCTGACCAGAACCATTCCCCTTATCTTCACAGGACTTGCCGCTGCCGTCGCCTTCAGGGCCAAGTTGTGGAACATTGGTGCCGAAGGCCAGCTCTATGCCGGTGCCTGCATGGCAACCTTACTCGGCACAGGCATGTTCAACCTGCCCGCCTGGCTGATGATTCCCCTGCTCTTTATTGCCGGGGCTCTGGCCGGAGGCCTGCTCCTCCTTGGCCCAACCCTGCTTAAAACAAAGCTGGCGGTTGATGAGGTGGTTACCACCCTGCTCCTTAACTTTATTGTGCTGCTCTTTGTCAACTGGCTGATCTTTGGCCCCTGGAAAGATCCCATGGCTCTGGGATGGCCGCAAGCTGAGCCGGTAATTGCCACGGCAAGTCTACCGCTTATTCTGGCAAAAACAAGACTGCACCTCGGCCTTGTGGTAGCCCTGGCGACAGCTCTTCTTATTTGGCTGCTCATCAAATTCACCACCTGGGGTTATGAGATCCGCGCGGTTGGCTTTAACAGCAAGGCAGCGGGTTTTGCCGGCATCAAGGTCAATGCGGTCACCATCCGCACCGCGCTCCTCTCCGGCGGTATTGCCGGAATGGCTGGAGTAGCTGAACTATGCGGCTTAAAAGGATATCTCACCTTAGACCTCTCCCCTGGTTTTGGTTATTCGGGAATCGTGGTTGCCATGCTCGCTGGGCTGCACCCCTTGGGTGTTGTCCTTTCAGCCCTTTTTATTGCCATGCTTTCCATTGGCGTTGATTCCATGAGCAGGTCTTTAAATATCTCCAACTATATTGCCGATGTGGCAACGGCCATTGCCCTCTTGGCCGTTTTGTTTGGCGTGCTTTTAAGTAAATACAGGATCAGATGGCGGTAGTTTCATGGATATATTAAATCTGCTCATTGAAACTGGATTCTGGGCCGCCACTTTACGCATGGCCACACCGCTTATCTTTGGCACCCTGGGAGAACTGATCTGCGAGAGGGCCGGTGTGCTCAACCTGGGGATTGAAGGCATTATGGCTGCGGGCTGCATGGCTGGCTGGACCTGGGTCTACTTTGGTGGTGATCTCTGGATAGGCGTGGCCTTTGCCGCCTTTATCGGTGCCCTGTTTGGTCTCTTGCACTCCCTCTTTACAGTCTATCTGGCGCTCTCCCAACATGTGAGCGGCCTGGGTATAACCATGCTCGCCAGCGCCCTCTCCTCCTTTGCCTTCAGGATGCTGCTCCCTTCGGCCACTACACCGCCTAAAATTATCCCCTTTAAGCCTATGCATATACCCATCTTGGGCGATATTCCGCTTATCGGTGAGATTTTCTTCAACCAGTCGCCCCTCACCCTATTTGCCTTTATCGCTGTCCTTTTCACTGCCTGGTTTCTCTACAAAACTCCGGCTGGCCTTGCCCTGTGCATGACCGGTGAAAACCCCCTTGCCGTGGAGTCCCAGGGGCTTTCGGTGCATGTAATCCGAACGCTTGCCGTCATGACGGGTTCAGCCTTAATGGCGGTTGGTGGAGCCTTTCTCACCATGTCGGCCTTTGATGCCTTTTACATTGGCATGGTCAATGGTCGTGGCTGGATCTGCATTGCCCTGGTGGTCTTCTCTTCCTGGAATCCCTTTAAGGCGCTTCTGGGCGCAGTTATTTTTGCCGCCTTTGATGCCTTGCAGATGCGGGTGCAGCAGCAGGCGGCAAGTGTTATCCCTTACCAGTTCTACCTGATGATGCCCTACATCTTCTCCATTGTGGCCCTCATCATTATGTCCAGAAAATCTGCTTACCCGAAAGCGCTGCTCATTCCTTTCCGCAAAGGGGAACGTTAAACCCATGTATGAGTACGTTGAATTAAGGTGATTTATGTTAGATCTTATTATTCGTTCGGCCCACCTGGCTGGCAAGAAAGAGACCGTTGACATTGCCGTGCAAGAGGGCCGTATCGCTGCCATTACCCCACACCTGATCGAGAAGGCCACTAAAGAGTATGACGCCAAGGGCTACCTGGTCACAGCGCCCTTTGTCGACAGCCATTTTCACCTTGATGCCGCCCTCTCGCTTGGCCTGCCACGTTTAAATGAAAGCGGCACCTTACTAGAAGGCATTGCCATCTGGGGCGAACTAAAGCCTATGCTGACTGCTGAGGCGGTGAAGAAAAGGGCCATCGAACTGCTTAACTGGTCTATCGCCAGGGGAACGCTTGCCATTCGAACCCATGTTGATGTCTCAGACCCTGCCCTTCTGGCAGTTGATGTACTGCTGGAGGTAAAAAAAGAAATCGCCCCCTGGATCGATCTGCAGCTGGTTGCCTTTCCCCAGGACGGGCTTCTGCGCGTCCCAAGGGGTAAAGAACTCATGCTTAAGGCCCTTGATAAAGGGGTAGGGGTGATTGGCGGCATACCGCACTTTGAGCGCAGCAGGGAGGATGGCCGAGCGGCCATAACCTGGCTCTGTGAGCTTGCTGCAGAAAGGGGCCTGCAAATTGATATGCACTGCGATGAGAGTGATGACCCACTCTCCAGGCACATTGAACACCTCACCAGGGAAACTCAAAGGCTCGGCCTGGGGGCACGGGTAACTGCCTCTCATTTGACCAGTATGCACTCCATGGACAACTACTATGTCAGCAAATTATTGGCGTTAATGGCCGAGTCAGGTATTCAGGTGGTCTCCAATCCGCTGATCAATATCCACCTGCAAGGCAGGCATGACAGCTACCCCAAAAGGCGAGGCCTGACCCGCGTGCCCGAACTGCTGGCAGCCGGGGTCAATGTGGCCTATGGACATGACTGCGTGATGGACCCTTGGTATCCGCTAGGTAGCCATGACATGCTTGAAGTGGCGCATATGGGTGCTCACTGCGTACAGATGATGGGCACCGGTCAGCTGGGTACGGCCTTTGACATGGTCACCGGCAGGGGTGCTGAGGTTATGCAGCTAGAAAACCATGGCATAACCCCTGGCAAAGAGGCCAATTTTGTTGTGCTGCAGGCCAAGAGTCGCATGGATGCCATCCGTTTACGGCCAGCTCGGCTCGCTGTTTTCAGAAAAGGGGAAGAGATTGCCGCTATGCCTGAACAATGTGTCAGCATAAGCCTGGGAGGATCTGCACAAAAAATTGATTTTCTCCGCTAATAGCAAACCTTATCTATTAAATAAAATCCAGGTTTTTTCATGAAACAGTACGAGTATTATCTCTTTGATGCCGATGGCACCCTCTTTAATACTGTGGATCTTATCTGCGAAAGCTTTAACCATATTGCAAAGAAATATACGGGTAAAATACCGCCTCGGGAACAACTGGTAGCCAGTATCGGTTCACCGCTTGTGTATCAGATACGAGATTTTCTTGGAAAAGAACTGGCGCGGGAAGAAATCTTGCAGGAGTATCTTGATTTTCAGCTCAGCATTCTGGAAGAGAAAGTTACCGTTTTTCCAGGTGTGGCCAATACCCTAGCGACCTTAAAGGAGCGCGGTAAAAGACTTGCCATTGTCACCTCACGGCGCAAATTCAGTCTGGGTAGGATCCTTGCCTGCACAGGTTTGCAAGACTGTTTTGAGGTCCTTATTACGCCTGATCTCACAGTAAAACATAAGCCCGATCCCGAGCCAGTTGAAAAGGCCTTAGAACTCCTGGCTGCAAAACAGGCGCAGACTGTCTTTATTGGCGATGCCATGTTTGATATCAGTAGCGGGGCTGCCGCCGGAGTGGATACGGTTTTTGTCAAATGGAGCCAATCAACCGTGACAAGCCTACCTGTGGCGCCGACCTGGGTTATTGACCGCATGCAAGAGCTGGTCATTTAAGGGTGAAAAAAAACAAAAAAATCTGCACACTTTTATAAACCAGCATCAACGCGCAGGCGCAGAAAGACAGGAAAACGAGGTTTACCCGAGGAATACCTGCCGTAGTATTTAAAGGTGACAATTGAACCAATTGGTGGCGGGGACAGGCGCTCGGCATCGGAAAAGCCCCCTCCTAATTTAAAGCGAGTGCCATCTGGCTCTTCCACAAGTAAGGCGCCCAGGCGCCCGGCATTGCGGCCCTTTCCTGGCACATGCTTAAGCACCTTTGCCTCGGCATCCAAAAAGGATTTTACCTTCAGCACCTCCGTGCTGCGGCCATCAATGTAGAGCCCATCCGTACTACGAACCACCAGGCCTTCGCCACCCAGTGACTCTATGTGAGCCAGTTCTTTCTCTAGCTCTGCAGGGTCCGTAACAGACTTCTGTTCAATAACAAAGGCGTAGCGGGAGGGATGCGCGGCAAACCACCTTTTTGCCTTAGTAATTCTCTCTACAAAACCACCCTCTGCCTCTGGCACATCAAATATACCAAATTTCAGTTTGAGCCATTCCGTTGCGTCTACTTGGCTATTAACCACTGAAATTGTGTGGGTAAAAGTGCCACGTCCTCCCCATAATTCCCCTTCAACCGGAAAGGGTGGAAAATTGTGAAGAAAGGCTGCGGGCGGAGATAAAAGCACCCCGTTTTTAGAACGCAGTTCTTTACCGGTCCAAAGGCCCCGTACCCCGTCTAATTTTTCGCTCATGAGCCAGCCCTTGATATTTACATCCTTTGTATAAACCATGGGTAACATCAACTCGCGCCCCATAACTGGGCTCACAATGAGGAAGGTAAGAGAAAAAATCCAGATGAGTCGTTTCATTGCAATTATCCCATACGCAAGCAAAGTCTTCTTGAAAAAAAATAACTAACTATTATGGCGACCATTTTTCTTCATTAGACACCATTTCAGCAAGGATAAAAGGGTAAAATATAATTATTTTGGTGTATTGCGTATTGTTGTGTTCACTAAAGGCGTTCTTTTTCTATCTCATTACAAATCCCATAAAAAAAGGGGCTATCCTTTAGGAACAGCCCCTTTTTCAACTTTTGGTGCAACGCTACTCGAATGCAACCCTTACTGGCCAGCCATGGCCTGAAGGCGTCTAATCCGTTCTTCAACGGGAGGATGAGTGGTGAAAAGCCCTGCCAGTGAACCGCCTTTTAAGGGGTTAACAATATACATCTGGGCAGAGGCTGGGTTCACTTCCATAGGACGGCGTTCGTTACCCTGGCTGAGTTTCGCCAGGGCATTGGCGAGCGCCAGGGGATGGCCGCAGATTTCCGCTCCGCTGGCATCGGCGATATATTCCCTGCTGCGGGAGATGGCCAACTGAATGAGGGAGGCCGCAAAAGGAGCAACAAGCATAGCAATAATTGCCACCAAAGGATTGCTTCCTTCCCCGTCTTCACTGCGACCGCCGCCAAAAAACATGGCCATGGTCGCCAGTTGGGAAATGGCGCCCGCCATAACGGCTGCAATGGAACTGATTAAAATGTCTCTATTTTTTATATGTCCCAACTCATGGGCCAAAACACCGGCAAGTTCTTCCCTGTTTAAAATCTGCAAAATTCCCGTGGTAACGGCCACCGCTGCATGCTCTGGATTACGCCCCGTGGCAAAGGCATTGGGAGTAGCGTTATCAACCACATAGACCCGGGGTTTAGGAATGCCGGCGCGCTGGGCAAGCTCTGCCACCAGGCTGTGCAATTCCGGGGCTTCAGCCTCAGATACCTCCCGGGCCCTGTTCATGGCCAGGGCCATCTTGTCTGAATTCCAATAGGCGAAAAAGTTCATACCAAGGGCAAAAACAAAAGCTATAAGCATGCCCTGTTTGCCGCCCAGAGCCTGCCCCACAAACATAAAAAGTGCCGTAAGTGCCGCCATGAGCAAAAAAGTTTTCATGGTGTTCATCCGACCTGACCCTCCTCAAAAAAAGTAGTGACTTGCCTGCAGCCAACAGGCAAAATCTGGTTTCTGTAATACAAAAAAACTAAGCATATGATAAGTTAATCAAAGCCAAGGTCAAGGCCCCCCAGCGTCCAGATAAACTAAAAGGCCCATTGGCAAAACCAAAGGGCCCCTTTTTTTCGTAAGTTACTACTTTTTGCAATTTTACATCAGAGCGAGCAGGGCTTGCACCAGCTTATCAATTCCTGTCGCCACTTCATCAACTCGAGAGTCAAGCATATAGCAAGGAGTGGACACAATCTTTTTTGCCTTATCAATGGCAATTTCCCCATGCTGCGTTGGCTGGAATCTTGCCCCCATCTTCACCAGATTCTGCGCGGTTATTTCATCCTGGCCAATGGTCAGCACCACATTATCAGCCAGCACCTTGGCCACAATAACTGGCGCTATACAAAGAGCCCCAATGGGCTTATTCGCCTCATGCACCGACTGTATAGCTTTAGCCACATCAGGGAGTATTTTGCAATCAGGCCCGTCAAAGGCATAGCTGCTCAGATTTTTTGCTGCACCAAAACCACCTGGCAGAATAAGGGCATCAACGGAATCGGCCGAGAAGGTAGCAAGAGATGCGACCTTGCCCCGGGCAATTCTTGCAGACTCGATTAGCACGTTACGCTGTTCGCTCATCTCCTGACCTGAGATATGATTCAGCACATGGTGCTGTCTGATATCCGGCGCATAGCACTGATAATCAGCACCATTTTTATGAATAGCCCAAAGGGTCAGCGTTGCCTCGTGGATTTCCGCTCCATCTTGATGCCCGCAGCCTGACAGTATGACTCCAAATTTCTTTTTTTTCATATGGCTTCTCCTTACTTGGTTATACTGCACAAACCAAAAAAGCTTCCCCTCTATTCGTAATCAAATGCCGCTTGCGGCTCATTCTTTGAGCGAGTACAACGCCGGAAGGTTACGATATTTCTCGGCAAAATCCAAGCCATAACCAATTAAAAAGCCCTGATCAAGCGCAAAGCCTATATAATCGACTATCACGTCAACCTGGCGGCGTTCTTTTTTATCAATCAGGGCACAGAGACGAACCGACTCTACTTCCAGGGAGGTAAAATAGTCGCGCAACCACTGAACGGTGCCGCCGGTATCAACAATATCCTCCACAATGAGGATATGGGCACCCTGCAGGGTCAGTTGTGGTTTTTGCACAAATTGCAGTGCACCAGAAGAGCTTGTTGAGCTGCCATAACTGGACACCCTGATAAAATCGATGTGTACATCGCCGTCGATTACCCGGCACAAATCAGCAGCAAACATGAAGGCACCACTCAAAACTGACATGAGAATGAGCTTTTTGCCAGCATAGTCCCGGCTAATCTGTGCCCCCAATTGCTCAATGCGGGTCTGAATATCTTCCTGACTAACCACTTCTTCCATGTACTGGTTCACCATAAAGCTCTTGCAAGATTTCATGTTAAAAAAAGCCCCGACCCAAAGAGACACAGGTAAAGGCTTTTTATACCATTGCCCTTAGACGCTGGCAAGAAAAGGGAAATTACGCCTTCAATTATCTCTCTGAGAAAGAGAACGAGTGCCGCTTATCCTTGCAAAATCAACTGACTGTTCTATAATGCTTAATTTTTCTGTAAACAGAACCGGAAAGGGCCTGCACAAGAGCGGCATTTCCACTTTTTTCGTGCCAGAGCCTTCTGATAAAGGAATGAGTATGCACCCAATTAAGATTAAAACCATCAATGCCATTGCCAGAGAAGGGCTTGCCCTTTTTACTAATCGTTACCAGGTTAATCCTGAAGAAAGCAATCCCGAAGGAATTGTTGTTCGCAGCACCAAGGTTGACCTAAGCCTATTTCCTGAACTCTTAGCCGTGGCCCGCGCCGGTGCCGGCGTCAATAATATTCCTGTTGATCAGGCATCTGAGCAGGGAATTTGCGTGTTTAACACCCCTGGAGCAAACGCCAATGCCGTGGTGGAACTGGTCTACACCTCACTTGGTATGTGGTTGCGCAATGCCGACAGGAGTGTGGAGTTCTGCCAAAAACTCATTGGTCTAAGCGATGAGGAAATAAACAAGGAAGTAGAGGCACGCAAAAAAATATTTAAAGGCGAAGAGATGGCCGGCAAGACCATGGCTGTTATTGGCTTGGGTAAAATCGGGGTTGGCGTCGCCAATGCCGCCCTGCACCACCAGATGAAGGTGGTTGGTTTTGATCCCTTTCCAGCCTTAGATAACATCCACCAACTTTCTCCAGACGTCACCTTAACCCGTTCCCGTAGTGAGGCCTTGCGCCAGGCTGATTTTATTAGTGTGCACATCCCGTTGAACAAAAACACCAAGGGATATGTTACCACCAAGGATTTTCTGGAATTTGTCAAAGACGGTGCCATCTTAATCAATTACGCCCGCGGGCCGGTGATCGATGAAGATGCAGTGCTTGCCGCCCTAGACAGCGGCAAACTTAAAGCCCATATCTCTGACTTCCCTTCAGTCAAATTTTTAGGCCACGAAAAAATTCTGGTTACACCGCACCTTGGCGCTTCCACCTCGGAGTCGGAAGAAAACTGCGCTGTTATGGCGGTGAAAGAACTGAAAAACTATCTGGAGTATGGCAACATTGTGCACAGCGTCAACTTTCCCAACGTAGAGACCATTCCCACCGTTGACGTGCATGCCCGGCTCACTGTTATTAACAAGGATCAGCCCGGCATGATTGCCCGCATCAGCGATATTCTGGGCAGCGCGCATATAAACATCATCAACTACACCAACAAAAGTAACGGCACCCTTGGCTACAATATTATCGACTGTGCTGACACGGTTCCAGGGGAAGTGCAGGATAAAATACGCCAGCAAGATGGAGTTATCCGTGTACGTCTTATTCCCCTTGATGTGCGCGGCTCCATTAGGTAGCAGTCAGGTGTATAATATTTTCCCAGGAAGCAGCAAAACGATTATTTTTTGAATTTAACAAAAACATCTGCCAACTTGCTGTTTTTTTATATTTTTTTCTGTAAAAACCCTGAATATCAACTTCTCAAGTTCAGCAATTTGAACTTCAGGATGAATCCTGAACATTGAACATCGGGCTACAACTTGCTATCTTGCTAATTTTATAATATTTTTTCATTTAGGCTAGAAAAACATTCTCTTGGCATACTCCATGCAAGTTATAGATTATTCTTCATCTCTTCTCTCCTTTCCGGCTTGGCTTCTTCGGAGGTCAAGCCGGTTCTTTTTATATGCTGCCCGCAAATAACCGTGTCACATTCAGCAGCCAAAAAGACTATGCCAATCCAGGCTTAGCAGCCAGCATCGAGGCCCTGTTAGCCCCAGCCCTGCAATCATTCTCCTTATCCGGGTCCAGAGTACTCCTAAAACCCAATCTCCTCACCGCAAAAAACGGCAGCCTCGCCTGCACAGATGCTCGTTTTCTTGTCGAAGTTGCCCGCTGGTGTATAGAACGTGGTGCGCAGGTTTCAGTGGGTGATTCCCCCTCTTTTGGTTCAGCCCGCGGGGTATTACAGGCCATCGGTGCCCTGCCAGGTTTGCAACATTTAGGGGCCGAGGTTGTTGAATTTAAAAAGTCCCGCACCGTGCAACTCAAAAACGGAACCTTCGTTCGATTGGCCCAGGCAGCGCTCGACTGCGACCTTCTGCTCAATCTTCCCAAGGTCAAGGCCCATGGACAAACTCGGGTGACCCTGGCTGTTAAGAACTGCTTTGGCTGCGTTTCAGGTTTTCAAAAACCCCTGTGGCATATGCGTTTTGGTGGCGACAAAGGAATTTTTACGGATTTACTCGTTGAATTGCCAGCGCATCTGCCCCCTGCCCTGCACCTTGTGGATGGTATTGTAGCTATGCATCGCACAGGGCCTATGCACGGCTCGGCCTATCCGCTTGGTTGCATGGTTTGTGGCAGTAATCCTGTTGCCGTTGATAGCGTCTTACTCTATATTCTTAGAATAGACCCTAAAACAAGCCCCCTCTGGCTTGCATCCCAGAGCGCCGGATTAAAAGGATCAGAGCTGACGGATCTTGAGTTTGATAAGGAAGCCTTACAAAACTTACGAGTACAGGGTTTCCGGGTACCACCCATCCTTTCGCCCATCAGGTTCAACCCCTTTCGTTTTATAAAAAACAGTGGCAAACGGATGGCCCTCCATTTATTCAAACGTTAATCTGTCTGTTTCCACTCTGGCAACGTACAGCAAAGAATCACAGAAAGAGGTAGATCTATGTTCAGTTTAAAAGGAAAGGTAGCCCTTGTTACTGGAGGATCGCGCGGCATAGGGCGTGCAGTTGCCTTGGCGCTTGCCGAACAGGGAGCGGAGGTCATTGTCAACTATGTCCGGCACCACAACAGCGCCCGGGAAACAGTGGAGGCCGTGGAAAAAATTGGCGGGCATTGCCAGATGATTAAGGCAAACCTGGCCAACCCCGAGAGCATGTCAGCCATGTTTGAGGAGATCCGCCAGCGATACAGCCATCTGGATATCCTGATTTCCAACGCGGCGTCTGGCGTACTGCAATCCATGGATGAGCTGAAAGTAAAACACTGGGACTGGGCCATGGACATCAATGCCCGTGCTCTGCTCTTTCTGGCCCAACAAAGCGCGCCCATGATGGGCCGAGGGGGCCGCATAATTGCCATTTCCTCCATTGGCGCCATTCGTGCTATTCCCAACTACACGGTTGTTGGCGCTTCCAAGGCTGCTTTGGAGTCACTGGTTCGCCATCTGGCCGTAGAACTGGGCCCAAAGGGCATTACAATCAATACCATTAGTGCCGGCGTGGTGGATACCGATGCCTTAAAAAAATTCCCCAATCGCGATGAACTGATCAAGGCCTCCATGGAACGCACCCCCCTGGGCAGACTTACAACCCCGGAAGACGTAGCTAACGCTGTCCTTCTTCTTTGCAGTGAGCTGGCTGATATGATCCATGGCCAAGTGGTGGTGGTAGACGGCGGCTATGCCATTCACGGCTAGAAAATACGCCAGAGAAGGAGAGGTAACTTGGCGGAGGTGGCAGGGTTGGGAGCTTACTGGGCTGGCAATATCGGTAAACGTGGTTCAGTTAAGACCGTTTTTAAGAAGCTCTTTCCATAGACAACGATAGGCTTCAACAACTACCGAAGAAGGTGCGCTGGCTGCAAGGGGCTTTCTGTGCAGACCCATGCGTTCAACCTCTGCCGCATGCGGGATAGATGTGGCAAGCACCCCTTTTTTCAATTGCATGGCTGCCATCATCTGCTGGTGCATCTTCTTGCGTTTTTCTACCATAGAAAAAAAAACCCGCACCTTATCCCGCCCTTTCTTGACCTGATCGAGAAAGGAGTAGAGTTGCTTTAAAGAGAGTAACGACAGGGTGGTTGGGACCAAGGGAACCAGTATGATATCCGCCGCATAAAAAATATTTTCAGAGAGCAGCGTCAGGTTCGGCGGGCAATCCAGCACAATGTGCCGGTACTCCATGGTCAGTGGCTCCAATACCTTCCGCAGTCTCTGATCCGATTTCTTGCACTCATCAAGTGCTATGTCAATATTGCGATATGATAGGTCAGCAGGAAGCATATCAAGCTGGGGAAAGTCTGTGCTGCGAATCCCCCTTTCAATATGCTCGCCTCCTTTTAACAGCTTTTTTGCACTGTATTTACCATGGGAACGAATACGGAAATAAAAGCTGGCAGCCCCCTGCGGATCGAGATCGCATAACAGCGTCTTGCCTTCTGCCGCGGCCAGATACGCAAGATTGACAGCGGTGGCGGTTTTCCCAACCCCGCCTTTAATACTGTAGACAGCAAGGATGCTCATGGGCTTTTATCCGGCTTCTTTTTACCAAAAAGCATGGCGCACAACTGGAGGGTTTCTTCTGTTTGAAGAGCAGCAAAATGTTCGGCAAAGTGGCCGCGTAAGGGTTGCTGTTCTTCATAAAGGCTCTGTATAAGGGCACTCAAAGCGACAATTTGTTCTTCTTTATTCTGCGCAGTTCCCTTGCGTAAACGCTGTATTTCCTTATAGAGTATCTCCTGTTGCACAAAAAGGTCGTTAAAATCACCCAGTATAGTCTGCATTGACTTCAGAGGTTTGAGTAATTTGAAAAATGCCTCCTTCTCATAGAGAGAAGCAAAAAATTCAAGACTGTAGCGTAATTTTTTGCACTCGATGCGGAGCTGATGCATCTCAGCATCTGAAGTTGTTGCGTTAATATTCTGGCCATCCTGCAGTACTTTTGCAAAATGCTGCCGAATGATGCGATTAGCCAGGCGGCCAATGGGCTTGTCGGCAGCTAGTCCTTTTTTTCTCTTCCGTAGCTTTAAAAACTCTTCCCACCTCTGCAACTGCATAGCAAATGACTCAGTTTTCAAGGTGCTCGCCAGCACACGTTGAGCCTTATTTCTGCGCAAAGTTAAACGCTTAAAATATGTCAGAACCCCAGACTGAAGCTCCGGGCGTACTCGTGTCAGAAACGCCTCTTTTTGCAGAAGATACACATCCAGGTCCCGAGTGGGCCCGGTAAGTTGGCCAAGGCGGGCAAAATCCTCTTTAAAAGGCCGCAATTTCTCTTTTGGAAAAACATCTCTGGTCAGCGACATGGCCGAACGGGTTCTACGAACGGCAACCCGTAGATCATGCAAAAATTCAATATCCAGATCATCAATGGTACCCGGTAGATTGCAACGGATAGTCTCAAGTAAAGAGCGGTATACTTGCAACATGCCCTCGGCGGCAGTTTGCTCTGAGTCGAGTTGTATGGCAATCTTCGAACTGTAATCAAGGGGAGTCCGACCAAAGGCCTGGCAGGCGGCTGCAAAACCTAATAAGGGCGAGACATTTTGCACAATGCCAAGCTCAGTAAATAGAGTTTGCACGGCAAACAGTTCGTCTGCATAGCCGCGCAGTGGAAAAACCCTGATCAAACGAAAACACTGCGCCTTTTCAGGGACAGTCTGCTCCTCGAAAACCAGGCGTAAGACAATCTTCTTATCTTCATTTAAGAGGCTGATTTGCTTACCCTTTAGGGAAAGCTGGCCTACGGGGAGGAGGGCTCTGGGCGTAATAAGAGACTGCAGGTTCTGGCGCAGCGAACCTTCAGGAAACTCCTCAGCTCGACAGCTATGTTTGCACAAAGGCCCCTTGTTGAGCAAGGTTATAGCCCCGTTATTGTCGTAAAAGGTCCAGTGTCTGTTGTGGTAGTGTAGTAGGCAAGCCGCCTGATACAACTTCCAGTCAAAGGTGTCAACGTAGGTGACAAGTGCCCTGTATTCTGGCTGGGTCTGCACCGTAAAATGTCCAGCAAGCCCAGCCTCAAGATGCGACACTTCAAGGGTGTCGGGCACAATCCAGGTGTCCTCTATGCCCGGATAAAGACAGATCTGGCTCTTTTCAGCTGCGATAACTGGCGTTGATTTTGACATAATCAAAAGAAAAATCACAGGTATACATTTCAGCCACACCCCCGCCTTCGTGTAGATGCAGACTAATTGTAAATTGCCTTTTCTTCAGCACCTCGGTGGCCTTGGCCTCAGCCTCGGCCCCAAGACAAAGACCATGTGCCACCAGAAGAACCTCATCAAAGTAAATGTCCACTTTGTTTTCTTCAAAGGTGCACTTCGACCGTCCCAAAGCAGCAATAATCCTTCCCCAGTTGGCATCTTCACCAAAAAATGCAGTTTTTACCAGGGATGAGTTGGCAATGGTTCGGGCGGAGCTCATAGCCTCCTCGTCGCTTCTCGCTCCTACAACTTTAATGGTAGCCAGCTTGGTGGCCCCCTCACCATCGGCCACAATCTTTAAAGCAAGATCCTTGCATATCCGTCCAAGGGCATCACCAAAAAGGCGAACACCCTCAGTATTGTCTTCATCAAGCCAGGGATTATTGGCCATGCCATTGGCCATAATAAGGGCCATATCATTGGTCGAGGTATCGCCATCAACAGTGATGCAGTTAAAGCTCTGGTTAACGGCCTGACGCAAGAGTTTATCTAAAACAGGAAAGACAATCTGGGCATCGGTAACAATAAAACAGAGCATGGTCGCCATATTGGGCATAATCATGCCAGAGCCCTTGGCCATCCCAAAAATTGAGACCGGGGTGCCACCAATAACAATGGTTTCACTCGCCGTTTTCTCAACTAAGTCCGTAGTCATAATTGCCTTTGCCACCTCGGGAAGCCCAGAGCTTGACAATTTTCCAACAAGTGAAGGCATGGCCCTGGCAAAGGGGTCAACCTGCATGGCTTGGCCAATAACACCTGTGGACGCAACCTGCACCAACTGTGCATTAATGCCCAGCGCGCTGGCGGCAAGAGAGCTCGTTGCACGGGCAAGCGCCATTCCCTCCAGTCCGCTGCAGGCATTTGCATTGCCGCTGTTGACAAGGACAGCCTGGGCCTGGCCAGAACGTAGACGTTCCATACTCAGCACAACCGGCGCGGCCTTTACTTTATTTAAGGTAAAGGTGCCGGCAGCAACTGCTGGGACCTGTGAATAAATTAACGCCAAATCAAGACGATCCGGATAACGAATTCCAGCTGACACTGCTGCTGCAGTAAATCCTTGAACATGCATAACCGCTTACGTACCCTCAAAAGAAAAAATCTAAGGTGAATTGAAGTTCTCCATTATAGTAAAAAATCGAGAAAAATGCTTGATACCTCGCTCTGTTCCTGCAAAAATTTATATATTTAAAAAATTAAGTTCAAAATAAAATAAATTTATTCTTCTACAATGCCTGCATTACCTATCTGGAGAGACTTTCTACATACTCAATAATTGCCTGGGCAGAATACTTTGAGCGCTCAACGGCTTCTACCACGGTTTTTGCCCCGGTTACCACATCTCCTGAGGCAAAAATGGCCTCATGGGTTGTTCTCCCCACCTCATCAGTAATTACAAGGCCTGTCTTACCTATTTCTAAGCCTTTTAAGTTGCCACGCGGCGCTTGCCCTGTGGCAATAATAACGGAATCCGCCTGAAAACAGCGTTCAGTGCCTTCTATTTTAACTAGGCTCATCTTGCCTGCATCGTCTGTCTCTTTTCGGGTGCTGCAACAGGTTACCCCCTCGTCTGTTATCTGCTGGGGCGATACAAAAAATTCAAAATCAACTCCATCAAGCTTGGCATATTCATATTCATAGCGGGTGGCAGACATGTCTTCCTCGCCACGATGGTAAAGGATGGTCACCTCAGACCCCTTACGCAAAGCGGTACGAGCCACATCCATGGCCACATTGCCGGAACCGATCACAGCCACCCGGTACCCTAAATCGCACACATCCGGATTCTTTAAGTAATTAATGGCATAATGCACATGCCCCAGGGTTTCTCCGGGTAAGCGTAGAGGCCTGGGATTCCACACACCAGTGCCGATGAAGACTGCCTTGTATTCACTTTTCAGTAAATCTTCCAGGGTGACCACCGGGCCGATGAGCATATTAGGCCTGATCTTAACGTTTAAACGTAAGAGGGCATTGCGCAATTTATCAAGGATATTTTTGGGAAGACGGAAGTCGGGAATACCATACTGCAAAACGCCACCAATGTAGTCTTTTGATTCAAAGATCGTGACACGGTAGCCATGGATAGCCAAAATAAAGGCAACGGTCAGCCCGGCCGGGCCGGAACCCACTATGGCAATTCGTTCCTTTTCCTCTTCTGGTTTAAAACGATCGGCCTGCAAGCGGTCTAGAAAGTAGCCGGAAATATAGTGCTCAATATCACTCCACTGCACTGGCGAACTCTTCTTGCCCAAGATGCAGTGACCCTCACAAAATTTTTCATGGGGACAGATCAGGGAACACACCACGGAAAGTGGGTTATTTTCAAAAAGCAAGGCCCCTGCATCCTGGATCTTATTATTTAAAAGAAGTCTGATTGCGGTTTTGACAGGCGTGCCTACCGGGCAACCTTTTGTGCACTGCGGATTTTTGCATTGGAGACAGCGGCTGGCCTCTTCAAGAATATGTTTTCCCATTACGCCTCATACACTATTTTTGATCGAAAAATTTGCCGGTTAACCTAACTATAGCGCAACTGAACAAAAACTGGAAGAGACGGAGCCATATCTATGGCCGATTCCTTTTTGCAAGAATTAAGGAAACACCCAGATGGATTACTATTTCAAAGATTGCATTAAAAGTGAGCAACACAAAGAAAAGTCATCTAATATTTTTATAAAAAAACTGAACCGCATCATATTTTTTCAACAGAAACAAAGTGAGCATATCTTTCATTTTTTATTTTTTAACTTTATTTGCTCACCCAAACATTAAACCATACAATTAGGAAGTTAAGCAGAATTAAAAAAAGAAAACAAATCAATTAATTAAGAAAATAAAAGATGTAAATGTACATTTAAATATATTTTTCTGTTATTTTATAATATGAACAAAAATAATTCGCTGATATTCAGAAATTTTACCCAAGGAATATACTACTTGTACAAAGATCACTTATACCATAAACTGCTAAAAGCAGTAATGATGTAGAGAATGTTCTCTCAATAATCACCTATCATCATATGTAGTGCACTTGTATTATTTTGCATTTAATATTAGCGCTATAGAGCATAAGTCTTTGCCAATAACAAAAAACAGCTGAGAGTGGCCCTTGAGCATACAGTCGCTTTGCACTATCAGGGGAAATTTCACCATTGTCAGCAAAGAGGTTTTACTTATGTCAACGCTTCGTATTCGATATAGTACCATTGAATTTAAACGTTTTGACATCCACGTCAGAACATTGCGCGACAACCAGCAGTTTGCCGACCCCCATGGCGAGGCCTTAAAGCTGGGAATCTCCTCTGCAACCTGGCCATATTTTGGCATAATTTGGAAATCCGGGACCTATTTGGCCTTTTTAATGGAAGATTATCCGATAAGGGGAAAACGTATTCTCGAAATTGGGTGTGGAGTGGGACTAGCAAGCCTGGTGCTTAACCATCGTGGTGCCGACATCACAGCAACTGATTACCATCCTGAGGCAAACAGCTTTCTCGATAAGAATACCAGCCTCAATGAAGATCCTGCCATTTCTTTCATTCAAACGGATTGGCAAGAACTTGCCTCGACATCGCTGGGTTTTTTTGACCTGCTCATAGGCAGTGATTTGCTGTACGAGCGGACTCACCCGGAAAAATTGGCCACTTTTATTAACCAGCACGCCCAACCACACTGTACAGTTATCATAGTTGACCCTGGCCGCGGTTATATTTCAAAATTTACAAAGCATATGAACGACTTTGGTTTCGGTCGTTCTCCAAACCGAACCCCGCCAGTTGAGGTAAATCCTGATGAATTTACAGGATCAGCACTTTGTTTCTCTCGTGCAAGCGAGCGTGACGTTTAAAAACCTCGATAAGAAATTATTATCCCGGAAAAAAGATAGGCAAACACTGCCTCACCAAACAAAAACAAGCTGCATGCAGATGATACCCTCGATGTGAACACCACTGGCACGGCATTTTCATAATTACAATCAAGGCTGCAACTATCTTAGATTAACTCTTCTGGAAGATGCATATCCCAGGCAGATAATTGTTTTTCTTGTAAACCCAGGGAAACAGGCTATGCTTTAAAGAATGAATCAGTACCCACCTCAAATCAGATCACGCCAAGCCTCGCTCGTCTTCTATATTGCCGCTCTTTCAGCTCAGTCGTCAATTGGGATCCTTGCTGGTCATAACCTTGGAGACGCAAAATGAAATTGTTTATCGGCAACCTTCCCTACAAAATCTCAGAAGACGAATTAATGGGCTTATTTTCTAAGTTTGGAGAAGTCACCGCGCTTAACCTGGTTAAAGACCAATTCTCTGGAGATTCAAAAGGTTTTGCCTTTGTGGAAATGTCGTCTCGTTCTGGTGGGCAACAGGCAATGGAAGCGCTCAACAATCATTCGTATAAAAGCAGAAATCTTGTCTGTAACGAAGCAAAACCCCAGAAAAAAGGTAAGCACCGGAGATAACCGCTTACCTTTTTTCAACCCATGAGCACAAAACCTGAAATCAGTTTGTGCTTTTGCAAGAAAAATTCATAGCCTTGGCTTCATCAACTGTCTTCTTTGCCTCCACAGGCAAGAGTACCCCATCCCGCATATTGGCGTTGACGATAGCTTCAACCCGTGCCACATAGGCATCGTGACTGCCATAGCGCTGGCACAGTTCTTTGTCAGAAAAGTCTATGTGATAGCCGGATGGTCCGCAGAACCAAGGGCCACTACCGATACCTGCATTATCGGCCATGGGTGCATCCATTGCAGCGGTTCGGATACCGCCAAGTATTTTGCCATTGGCATCGCGCACATATTTTGGTGTTTTCTGGGTATCGACCACGAATCTGGGGGCATTTGCCAGCGCCGGTCCGCCAGAAATCCATTTATTTAAACCGTGCAAGGCTGCCTTGAGAATATCGCCATTGGGAACCCTGCTGTAGCTTGTTGGCGGAGAGCAGGGGCCATTTTTCTTAATCAGGTCAGACAGACTTTCCGGATTACCAACAGCATTACGAAAGGCCCCATCCCGCTTCACGAAGGGGTCAACATAGTTTTCAACCTCATCTAAAGAAAAGTGGGAGGCCCCATTCACTTCCCACCAGCGCTGGTGGTCGGTATCATCCTGGGGTGGATACTTTAAAAGTGCAGTGAAGATCTCCGTACCGATGGCAATGGTTTTCGCGTCCACATCGGTTCTTAACTGCCCACTGCGATCGTAAAAAAGATATCCTTCGTAGGCCTTATGCAGTGGCTGTATAGAGTTGTAATAGGTGGTCACCTTCAGGGTGGACTGGGATTCTGCGGCGGCAATCAGGTGCTTTGCCTTAAGCCCCCCCATGAGTTTAGGGTCTCCGGCGAGTGCCATTTTACCCACCTGGGAAAAGATGTCCCAGGCCAGCACATCTCCACCCACCGCCATAATTGAGGGGTCGGCTGGATCTATTTCCCTGCCATCTGCTGGGTCAATGTTCGATGCTGCCACAGAGAGTGCCAGATAGCGTTTCGGGTTCCATTTTTTCATGGCCTCAACGCCGTTTCGCTGCGCACTCAAGCCAATCCAGACGTAGCCGTCACGAACCACCAGCTCACGGGTGGCCCCAAAAACAAAGTCAACATCCTGATTTAACGATACATTGAGCCATTCAACAATGACAGTGCCATTAAAGTGGGCCTGATCAATCGGCCGGCGTACGAGAACACGAGTGGTATAAGGGTGTCCGGAATCAATAATCTCTGCATTGGCCAGGGGATGAGTAATCCGGTAGCGACCAGCTGCGCCTTTTACAAAGAGCTCCTCTTCCACATAACCATTTGCCTTCATATCCATAACAGTAGCACTCATCGGGGTGCCAATAGCTGGCGGGACTATCACTGTTGGCAATTCTTCTGCAGTCATCACTTTACCGCCTTTTCCAGTGCAGGCTGTAATGAGTGCGCAAGTCAGGAGCAGCACCAAGCAGATAATCTTTTCTCTATTACGCATCTTGTGCATGTAATTTTCTCTTTTTTTTATTGAAGTAGTTTGTGCACGCTGCCCCTTTGCAGGGAATGTGCGTTTTTTTGATGGATCATTAAAAATTTTGCTGCATAAGCTCCAAAACCTCCTCCTTGCCAATGGAGCTTAGAATGCCAAGTTTGCCATTTTCCACCGCCTTCTCGGCAATAGTTTCCATATCTTCTTTTTTTACCCCGGCAGCACTGAATTTGGCAGGCATTTTGATGGAGGCGTAAAATGCTTCCAGTTTCTTTACGCCCTCTTCTGCGGCCTTGGCGTCATCTGCTTCGCGAACATCCATAACATTTCGCGCAAAACGGGCAAATATGGCCATATGCTCAGGGGCCTTGTGCATGGTCTGGCGCATCCACGGCGGAGTAAACAGCGCCAGAGTAACGCCGTGGGTCATGTCATATTTACTTGAAAGCTCATGGCCCATGCCGTGCAGCGGGAAGGGGAAGCCAGGCTTGCCCAGGTAAAACTGAAACCCGGCCAAAGCCATGGAACTGGCCCACATGATATTGGCACGGGCATCATAATCTTGTGGATTGACCAGAATTTTCGGCCCTTCCTCGATGACGACCTTCATTAAGCCTTCGTTCATTTTGTCCTGCACCTTGGCGTTCACATCCGGGGTAAAATACTGCTCCATCAGATGGCAGAGCACATCGGCCACCCCGGCCATGGAGTGACTTTCAGGTACGGTGAAAGTGTATTCCGGGTCAAGAATGGAAAATTTGGGGTTCAGCAGAGGGTGCATGACTACCTTTTTCTTATGGTCATCACCAACAGTAATAACGCCGCCCATATCCATCTCCGATCCAGTGCCTGCCATGGTGAGGATGGTGGCGAGCGGAGCCGCATCGGTAATGGGCGAAAGTCCTGTTTCGTTTACAAAAAGATCAGTTACCGGGCCTTTGTATTTGACTCCTGCGGCAATCAGCTTGCAGGCGTCAAGGGTCGAACCGCCACCAACGGCAAGGATGAAGTCGCAATCATTTTCGCGGTAGATCCTCACACCTTCCACGACGCTCTCCACCCGCGGGTTGGGCTGAATACCGCTTAGCTCGGCGCAGGCAAGACCCGCCTTGTTCAACTGGTCGATGATGGCATCATAAATGCCAAACCGCTTGATACTGCCGCCGCCGTAAGCAAATAACACCTTGGACCCGCCAAAACGCCTAATGGTCTCACCAAGGATATTGATCTGTCCTTTGCCGAAAAATGCCGTTGTCGGAATGCTGTAGACAAAATTTTCCATGTAAAATTTCCTTTTAACTGTTTTTATTATTGGTCCCAGAAACAGGTTCTTCCTCAATATTTATACTCTGACAATATACCTGAGGAGGAAGAACAGGCGGTAGACTATTCCTCGTCATAGCTTGCCTATTTCTCCATATAAAATTCTTTTTAATATATTTACCCAAAAACGCCTTGCACCCGTAAACAACAAGTGTCATATTTTTTTAAAACATATGAGACATTATGAACTGGCACCTACTCATTCACCAAATACCGGCCAAACCATCCTATTTCAGGGCTAAGATCTGGCGCAGACTGCAAAAAATCGGTGCGGTACCGATTAAACAGGCTGTATACGTCATGCCGTGCACCGACAGATCGCGGGAAGACCTGGGTTGGGTAGCCAAAGAAATTATCGAGTCAGGGGGAGACGCCGTCCTTGTGGAGGCCACTTTTCTGGAAGGCTTAAGCGATGAACAGGTGGTTGAGCTATTTACCAGTGCCAGACAGGCCGATTACGAAAAATTGTTGCATGAGATTAGCGCGCTCAGCGCCGATTGGCATCTTTCAGCTGGCAATGAAATTGCGGCACTGGAATGCAACAGCACCTTAAGAAAATTACGCAAAACTTATACTGATATACAGAAAATAGACTTTTTCTCCGGGCCAGGCCAGGCTCAGGTGGAGGCCAGCCTCGCAAGTTTAGAAACAAATCTCCGCGGCGCAAAAAACCTGTATCAAGACAAGCCTGATCATGCAAAAGTATTAAAAGGAAAAACCTGGGTCACACGGACAAACATCTATGTGGACAGAATGGCCAGCGCCTGGTTCATCAGCAGTTTCATCGATAAAGAGGCATCCTTTAAATTTGTGTCGGGCAATCGCTATCAACCGCAGGAAAATGAACTGCGATTTGACATGATGGAAGCTGAGTTTACCCATATAAATGAACAGTGCACCTTTGAGGTGCTTGCGGAGATATTTACTGAAAATGACAAAGCCCTTGGGCGTATAGCGCAAATCATTCACGATATTGACGTGAACGATGATGCGTTTGGGCTGGAAGAAACCGCAGGAATCAAGGCTCTTTTTGACGGAATTGTTGCTGCAGAGCAATCCGATGCAAAGCGGATTGAAAGGGCCTCGGCCCTGCTCAACGATCTCTATGCCTACTGTTGCCACAGTAACATTTAATTTTTCTTTATAATGGCGATGAGTCATTTTTTTTGACTCTTTACCATAAAAACATGTGTTTTAATTTATAAACACATACGTTCCACAAAAATAACAGGAGAATATGATATGCCACCAACAAAGGAACATTATCAGAGTAGTCTTGAGAGAACTGGCAACGATTAGAAAGAGGTACACGACTGGGTAGATGACCCTGAACACAAAAACGAGCGGCACGACTTTACCCGTATTTACGATTTTGCCCCTGCAATTAAAGAGCGTTGGGGTGAAGAGGGGGTACGTGAATATATTAACCACATCCGTGAGGATATGGACCGTAAGTTTGCCAAACTGACAAAGCAGCACGAGGAAAACTTAACCGATGCCTATGCCTATTTTGGCATCAGGGGGAGGAAGTACTGATGGCTCACTACAGGTTCAGCCCAGATGACATTGCCCTGCTGCGCAAAGAGGGGATGAACGAAACTGACCTTGAGCACTCTGTTAAAGTGGCAGAGAAAGCGCTTGAAATCGCACTTCGAACCGGTGAAAAATTGGATATGGAGCTGGTTGGGCGTGGTGCTCTTTTTCACGATCTGGGAAAAACAATCACCCATGATATTACCCATGGCCAACTCGGTGCGGAAAAAGGTGCTCAGCTCGGGTTACCTGCTGAAGTGAACCTCGTTATGGAGAAACATATTCGTGGCGGACTTACTGGCGGCGAGGCAATAGCGCTTGGCCTACCCGTGAAGGATTACACCCTGCACAAGCTAGAGGAGCGAATCATTATCTATGCAGATAGGCTGGTTGATATTATTTACGATGGAATCGTTGAGATAAGCGATGAGCTTGATGCTGAAAAGCGCTTCAATGAAATTCTCATAAATACCATTAAGTATGGCAAGGATGACCTCACCCGCGACCGTTATTTCAAGTATCATGAGGAAATTCAGAGATTGATCACCCGGCAAAAAGAGAAGAGACTTTAAATGTTCTCCCCATTTATCCTGCTCTGTGTTGCCGGTTTTTTTGCGCTCTTTTCATCCACCATCTCAAAAAACCCATCGCTGCCCCTTTTAGTTGATTATCTTGGGGGCAGCGAGACGGCGATTGGGTTTGTGGCAGCCGCGTCAGCATTCAGCGGCATCGTGTTCAGCCTGCCAGCAGGCTTACTCGCCGACAGGTTTGGAAAAAAAAGATTACTCATTGTTGCTGGGGGCGTGTTTGCCACCTCCCCTTTTTTATATCTGCTAACAAGTAATATCTGGCAGCTCAGCGTTATTCGTCTTTATCACGGTTTGGCTACGGCCATCTTCGGGCCGGTGTCCATGGCTCTAGTTATTGAACTGTATGAACAAAAAAAAGGAGAGCGGCTTGGCTGCTTTTCAACCGCTACCCTGCTGGGCAGGTTTCTAGCTCCGGCCGCCGGAGGCCTTATTCTCAGCATATCAGCGGTTGGCATGGGTTTGCAATTCACCCCGCTTTATCTGCTCTGCGGCATCGCAGACATCATCGCCCTATCGGCAATCAGCACCTTGCCAGCAACTCAGCCAACTAAGGTGAAGGAAAAGAAGGGAAACTGGCAGGCACAGTGGCGAAAAAGCCTATTGGCATTAAAGTCAAACCGTATCATACTCGCTACCTGCGCAATCGATGCGTCCATTCTCTTCTGCTATGGCATCTTCGAAACTTTCCTCCCCCTACTGGCACTCACAAAAGAAATAGCAGTCTGGCAAACCGGGCTGTGCATTTCCTCCCAGGTGGTGACCATTGCCATCACTAAACCCTTTCTCGGAAAGCTCTCCGACCGCAAGGGCAGAGCGCCGCAAATCCTGGCAGGTATCACACTTGCAACGTTTTGTATGATTGGCTTTGGCTTAGTCAGCACATTCTGGCAAATGCTATTTGTCTCTGCCCTTTTTGGGCTCTCAATGTCAGTCGTTACTTCTGCCAGTGCCGCCTATGTTGCGGAGCAAAGTGAGCGTGCCGGTTATGGCTCTGCCATGGGTGCCTTGGGTTCCATTATGGATATTGGCCACTCCACAGGACCAATAGTGGGAGGCATTCTAGCTACCACTATTGGTCTTAAATTCGCCTTTATGTTCAGCTCAGCGATTTTGATTATTGGGGCTGGATGTTTTTTGAGTAATGGCAAAGTACGAACTTAGAGTAAATATTACGCATTGTTCAATACATAATCTTTCAATCAAGCCCTTTTTCGTGGAGCCACTTGGATAGTAAATCAGCAATTTCAAGGTTATTGAGATCAGAGAACGGAAAATGAGTATTGCCCATAACGCCTATTTCAGGAAGATGAACAACCATTGCATCGCCACCATGTTTATTTATGGCATCCACCCAGAGCCTTGCCATTTCAAGGCGAATGCGCCACATATCCTGGCCAGGGTTTTTTGATGGCTTTTGCGGGATATTATCGCCGTAATAAATGATAATTGGGATTTTGGTCAGTTTCTCAAACTCAACCACTGAAATAGCGACTGGCTCAAGTGCACCACCAGAACTTACCCTTGTTTCGGGCACCTCGCCTTCGGGAAACACAAAGTTACTGCCTGGTTCATAGGAGGCAACGGCGCGGATATTTGTATTTTTCATTACCGTTTGCCATCCCATGCCACCACTATGCGAATGGGTAATCAACACGCCTGGGCCGATCTTATCAAAAAGCGCGGAAACGGCATTGGCATTCGCCTCAATATCAATTGGCCCAGTATCCGGTGTCATCTGGCGGAAATACTGGTTCAGCGTCTCCGCATCCTGGGCAAATTGCACCCCCGGAAAATAATTGGGCCAGAGGCCTACGCGAAAGGTGTTAAACCATCGCTGCTCATCTGGAGTTGCAGTAATGGTGCCGGGCTCAGTGCTACGGCCCGCATTACCGCGCCGAGGTTGGTCGACCACATACACGGGAAATTTGCGACGCAAAAAGATATTCTGGTACCCTTCTCGGCCATCTGGTGTAGTCTCCCAAGTTTTAGAAAACTGGCCAAAACCATGCCACATCACAAGCGGCAGCTTTCGTGCATCCACCGGCACCTGGTAAAAAACATAGGCATGATCTCCATGCAGAGTTTGTCCTTCCGGGGGAGTCATCTTGAAAGCATCAAAGCTACCGGGCTTGCTCACAACAGTTCCACCAACGGCAAAGCTGCCCTGCTCTTGAATGACCAGTGGCTCTTTCTTTTCCACGGCAAACGCAGTTGAAATTACAAAAAGTGACAACAAACTTATCAGCAGTTTTTTCATATGGTAACTCCAAAAATTGATTCATCTCTTCGAAAATAGAGTTTTAAACTATAACTCTGAATTCTTATTTTTATAATTAATTTCAGATAGTTACTCCTTTGGCGCAAGCTCGCCATAAAAAAACGATGCTGTCACCCCGCCATCAATCAGAAAGTCGCTACCGCTTATAAAGTTCCCCTCTGGCCCCATGATAAGTGCTGCGAGATTACCCACCTCATCGGGTGTGCCCGCGCGCCCGGCAGGGCTTTTTTCGAGCATATTGCGATAACCAGCGCCACGTGGCCCAGTGAGTTCATCGTTTGCCAGTGGGGTAATGATAATGCCGGGGCTGATGGCATTGACCCGAGCACCACGCTTGCCCCAACGGACCGCTTCATACATGACTCGCAGGCAGTTGCCCCGTTTGGAGATCTGGTAGGCGTGCAGGGTATCTCTAATCTTGCCGGGGGCGAGCATGGGCAGAGCAAGCAGCTCCTCCACCGGAGTGGTGGCCAGAAGTTTGTCTTCTTCTGCGCTTAAAGCAGGAAGGCGATGGCCGGATTGCGATGAAATAACCACCCCGTTGCCACCCTGGGCAATAACCTTGCCAAACTCTTCAAGGAGGAGCGCCGTGCCGTACAGATCAACCTTTAAAATTGCCTCGATGGGTGCTTGGCTGGGCGAAACCCCAGCCGCATGGATAACATTTTTTACTGCGCCAAGAGAGCTCGCCTTCTCAACCAGCGCCTTGACAGAATCCCTGGAAGAGATGTCGACAGTCATGGTGGAAGTTTCAAAACCTGCATTGTAGAGCACCTTCGCTGCTGCATCGGCATTTTCCTCTTTAAGATCAGCCAGGAGAACGTGCTGGCCGGCACTCACCCTTCTGGCTATTGCCTGCCCAATGGAACCTGACCCGATAACAACTGTGACATTTTTCATAATTTTTCCTCTTCGTTGCAATTGTCGTTTTCAAACAACAGTAATACCTGTCATTTTCTCTTACTTCCCTGCCCTTTTGGCATGCTCTTCCGGGTAGCGCTCCCCGGCAATGGCAATCTGGGCCAAGGCCTCATTTATACTGGCAAGCTCTGGCGCACTTAACTGTACCTCGGCAGCGCCCAGGTTTTCTTTTAAACGCTCTATTTTGGTGGTGCCGGGAATAGGCACAATCCATGGCTTCTGGGCCAGCACCCAGGAGAGGGCAATTTGTGAAGGCGTAACCTCTTTTTTCCCGGCAATATCTTTTACAAGTTGCACCAATGCCTGATTGGCATCAAGGTTTTCCGCGGAAAAACGAGGAACAATGCTGCGAAAGTCATTTTTGTCAAAGGTGGAGTTTTTATCAAAACGGCCAGTCAAAAAGCCCTTGCCCAAAGGACTGAAGGGCACAAAGCCAATGCCTAACTCTTCTAAGGTGGGCAGCAACTCCTTTTCCGGTTCGCGCCACATCATAGAATATTCGCTCTGAATAGCGGTAAGCGGCTGGGCCTGATGGGCCCTGCGGATGGTGGCTACCCCTGCTTCAGAAAGGCCCCAGTGTTTCACCTTACCTTCCTGCATCAGTTCGCCAATCTTGCCGGCCACCTCTTCAATGGGAATGTTCGGATCAACCCGGTGCTGGTAATAAAGGTCAATGGCCTCAAGCCTAAGCCGCTTGAGCGAGCCTTCCACCCAGCCTTTCATCTGCTTGGGATCACTGTTGACGAGCAGTTTGCCCTCCGCCCCCTGAATGCCGAACTTGGTGGCAATCACCACCTTGCCTTTATAGGGAGCCAGCGCCTCACCTAACAATTCTTCATTCACATAAGGACCATAAAATTCTGCGGTATCAAAAAAGGTGGTACCGAGTTCAACTGCTTTTTGAATAAGGGCAATGGCATCCTTCTTTTCGGTTGCCGGGCCGTAGCCGTGGCTTAAACCCATGCAGCCGAGGCCAGTGGTAGAAACCTCAAGACCGCTCTTGCCTAACATTCTCTTTTCCATCATGTACTCCTGTAAATTGTGCATAACCAGGTTGGCAATCGACTTGCCAAACTCTTCCCATGCTTTTCTGCTACCCTACTCGTCATGTCTTGCCTGCTGGTAGACCGATCCTGGCTAAAGCTTGCCTTATCCTCTGGAGGCGTCCATTATTTTGTCACAACCCCTTCTTTCATAAGCCACTGGCCAATGGCCTTATCGGCATTATGCACGGAGCTGCCGACAATCGCTAAACCATCGCTTACCTTGGCGTTAGGGCACAGCTTTTTAATCTCTTTGGCACTGCGTCCCATGCCGCTGCCCTCATGGGTGCAAAGCGGTAAAATGGCCTTGCCGGAAAAATCACCAGATTCCAAAAAGGTATAAACCGCCATGGGCATGGTTCCCCACCAGTTGGGGTATCCTAGGATGATCACCTCATAATCTGCGAGATTTGCAACCGCATCGGTCAATTCGGGTCGGGCATTATCCCGTAGCTCTTTTTTGGCGACCTCGGTGGTCTCGTGATAATCGATGGGATAAGTTATAATCGTCTTAATCTGAAACAGATCAGCCCCGGTCAATTGCTTAATCTTCCCGGCAACAACTGCGGTATTGCCCACCGCTAAATCAACAATTCCTCCATCTGCGTAATTCTGACCGGCCCGGGAATAGTAGGCGATAAGTAATTTTTTCTTAATCATAGCTTTCTCCTTATTTTTGTGAGATGACTTGCGATTTTTATCCTGACTCATACAATTAACGTACAGAGATTTTTTGTTATTTTGCAGCTTGCAAGATACTGCAGGAAAATGGGAAACAGGTAGACCAATACTGTCTAATTCTTGCCTGATCCTGTTTGGGTGAAATGTATTTATGACCTGGCAGAGAAAAAGTGGACACAAAGTTAAAAGCGTTTAGGATGCTCTCAGGAGGTGTTCACATGGAGAAAGCGGTACGCAGAAAATACACAGACGAATTCAAGGAAGGGGCCGTCAAACTGGTCACGGACCTGGGGCACAAGATTCCAGAGGCAACCAGGAATTTAGGTGCCCATACCACGTAACTTCGTCGGTGGGTCAAGGCCACGTTGCCGGATTCACGCCCAGCCCCGGCCAGCATGGAGCAAATGCAAGCAGAACTCAAGCAGTTGCGGCAAGCATAAGGCGGGAACCTTGATGAAATTGGCTGGCGTTAGGGCCAAACAACGAAAAAGGTTCAAGGCGACAACAGACAGCAACCATCGGTTGCCCGTTGCCCCCAATCTTTTGAATCGCAGATTTTCCGTGACCACCCCGAATTGCGTATGGGTTGGCGACATTACCTCTATTTCGACGTCCGAGGGGCAGCCAGTATTGCAGCCATGATTTCCAGAACTTACTCAAAAATCATGAGATGTTGAGCAGCATGAGCAGAAAAGGCGATTGTTGGGACAATGCTGTGGCCGAGAGTTTTTTTGGCAGCCTCAAAATTGAGTAGGTTTTTGGAATGAAGTACCTCAGTCGATCTGCTGCGAGGTAGGATATCGTTGATTACATCGAGATATTTTACAACAGCAGGCCCGTCATTTCTCTCTGGGGTATATATACCCCAGAGAGAAATGACGGGCACATGGCCATCTAATGACAGCAAAGAGAAACATATGAATAAGCAAAATACCATTCTTCGGCTCATCATGCCCCAATGGCAGGGGGGCAATAATCCAGCATATTATTTTGGTGCGCAGTTACTTGCATGGCTGGCACCACAGGCAAGCGGCCCGGTAGAAACGGTGAACGTTTTGTTTGATGAAAAAGAGCAGCTAAAAAATGAAAACGGCATTGTTGGCCGCTCGCAGATTGTTGCGCAAATGCACGATGCCCGGGCGCGGATAACAAAACACGCACCGGATGCACTGGTCGTTCTGGGTGGTGACTGCCTGGTCGATTTGGTTCCCTTTGCCTATTTGCAGGAAAAATATCGGGATGATCTTGGTATTTTATGGGTTGATGCCCACCCTGACATCATGACCTCACAGGAATTTGCCCATGCCCATGCCACTGTTTTGCGTGCACTGATGGGAGAAGGTGACCATGACCTGACCCAATTTGTACCAATTCCGACCAAGCCAAATAAAATAATGTTTGCCGGCGTCAACGGCGAGAATGAATTTGAAGCCAATTTTCTTAAGTCCAGACAAATGAGGATCTGCCGCCCCGAAGAGATCAAGTCGAAGATGAGCTCCATAGAGCAGTGGATCAAAGAAGAGCAGATCAAGGTGCTCGCCATCCACCTGGATTTAGATGTGCTTAGCATTGCAGGCTTCCGCGCCCTGCTCTTTACCAATCCAAATGCACCGGCAAATGCCTTTGCTGGTATAGCTCAGGGGCAGCTTACCATAGCCGAGTTGCTTAAGATAATGCAGATTGCAAGGGAAAATACAGAAGTGGTGGGAATGGGTATTGCCGAGCATCTTCCCTGGGATGCCCTTAATTTAAAAAAAATGCTCAGTGAATTGCCCCTGCTGTCCGCCTGACCCTTACCTGTGTATATTTTTTTAACGGGGCTAAACGCCATGCTTAATGCACCTTGATGCGGACAAAATCATGTGCTGAGTTTTCAATGGGCACCCAGGCTTGAAGGAATGCTTGAACTGGCATTTGGTTGCGCACCTTTTAGGGATGACTCAAAACAGCTTGAGTCATCTTTTTTTTTAATAAACAAGAGGTTCCTGGAAAACCTCAACAGGATTGTTTGCAACAGTGCATTCCACCTTAAAAATTATAGCTCAGGAAGATCAGGCAATAATTTAAGAGGATTGGTCTACCGTCACTTTGCGGGATGGCAATATAGTATATCAGATGAGGCTCTCTGGTCTGAAGCACCTTAGACCAAAATATTTTTATAAACAACAAGGTGAAAACACCATGAAAACACAAATTTCAGGAATTATGGCAATGCTCTTTTTTGCGGCATTTGGCATGGCAAGTCCAAGCTCTGCAGAAAACAACACAAGTGAAAAATTAAGCAAAAAAGACAAGGCGATTGTTTCCATCGCGGCCTTCACGGCAAACAGTGACATTCCCAGGTTGAAAAATGCATTACAACAGGGGCTAGATGATGGCCTGACAGTGAATGAAATTAAGGAAATGCTCGTGCAGATCTATGCTTATGCGGGTTTCCCCAAGTCGCTAAACGGCATTAATACCCTTACCGTTGTTCTCGATGAGCGCAAGGCCCAGGGAAAAGTTGACGTGCAGGGTAAGGAGGCAACGCCACTACCAGCTGACTACGATGCAAACGCATATGGGCATAAGACGAGAAATACGCTTGTTAAAAGAGACATGAGCAAAAACAGCAGCGCTTATGCGGTTGCGGCACCCATTATTGATGTGTTTTTGGTTGAACACCTCTTTGGCGATATTTTTGCCCGTGATGTTTTAACCTATCAGGAGCGCGAACTGGTCACCATCAGCACTTTAGCAGCATTGCCGGGAGTGGAGGCACAACTGAAGGCGCACCTGAGAATTGCTATAAATACGGGCTATACTGAGGCACAGCTCCACGACTTTGTTACCGTTTTAAAAAATAACGTGGGGGAACAGGTGGCCGATGGTGCTGCCCTGGCCCTTGCTGAAACGCTGGGAACTCCCCCTTCGAAGCCAGCAAAGGCGATACAGGTGACAAAAAATACACCACCTATTCCCGCTCCTTCTGAGCATTTCACCGGCAAGGTCACGGTGAGCTCCAGGTTTAATTCAGAAGCAACCAATAATTATGGTGGCGGTATGGTCAATTTCGATGCCGGAGCGCGCACCGCCTGGCACAGTCACCCGGTTGGCCAATCACTTGTCATTATCTCTGGTCGTGGTCGAGTGCAGTCCGAGGGGGAAGAGATTATTGAGGTTGTGCCTGGAGATGTGGTCTGGATTCCGGCCGGTGAACGCCATTGGCACGGGGCGGCGCCTGATGCACCCATGTCGCATGTGGCCATATCGGAACGGCAAGCTGGCAAGACAGTCACCTGGATGGAACATGTGACCGATGAACAGTATGGAAAGTAAAGGGCTTAAGGGCATAACGAGAAAAGGCAAAAGTTTATTATGGATTTACCTCTTCGTGGCCTCTACTTTCTTATAAGAGCTGCTGGAAGAACGCATCTGGCACATCGGTCATGATTTTGGCACCGGTTTCGGCACTGAAGTCGAACGGTGGATTGATGAGACGATAGATGGGTAGCAGTAATCGCATAATAATGAGAGTTATTATGCTGAACACACGGATGGAGAATGGCTCATGAAACGGGTTTTATGGATTCTTGGGCTAGTCGCCCTGACCTTGGCGGGTTGCACCAAGGCGGCCACAAATTCCCATAACAATAACAAGGTCGGCATTGTGCAGACCGAATACGGCGCGTTGCAAGGCGGGATCAGCGATGGCATTTATACCTATTTCGGTGTGCCTTATGCAGAGGCCAACGAGCGTTTTGTCCCGGCAGAAAAAGTGCAACCCTGGTCCGGGATACGCAGTGCCACTGACTATGGCCCGATTTCCCTGCAATCGTCCGCAGGCGGGTTTCCCGTACCGGATGGCATCCAGGCGAATAATGCC
>RRZU012403569.1_pt1 | contig 31531 bp, 30 predicted proteins | sample 2165561 | NCBI WGS metagenome assembly RRZU01 (sample SAMN10456909, study PRJNA506462) | wastewater metagenome | isolation source: wastewater sludge | place: USA: Moscow, Idaho | reverse complement strand
TTCCCAGCGCGAGGCACGACTGAAAACTGCACTGGAAGTCATTGCAAGTGACTATGATTATATTTTAATTGACTGCCCGCCTGCGCTGAACCTGCTCACATTGAACGGCTTGTGTGCTGCGCACGCAGTCATGATTCCCATGCAATGCGAATATTACGCGTTAGAGGGATTAAGCGATCTAGTTAATACCATCAAGCGCGTGCGCAATAGTTTTAACCCGAGCTTGCGCATCGAAGGTTTGCTGCGCACTATGTTTGATCCGCGCAATATTTTGGCACAGCAGGTTTCTGATCAATTACAAAAACATTTCGGCGAAAAAGTTTATCGCACCGTGATTCCACGCAATGTGCGCTTGGCTGAAGCGCCTGGCTTTGGCTTGCCAGTTTTGTACCATGACGAGCAATCCAAAGGGGCGCAAGCTTATCTTGAGCTTGCAAAAGAGATACTTGCAGGGCATCTCTAACCATTTAAATTTCGTTACAATGGCTTGTCGCGCGTCTCGTCTTGATTAGAACTTTGAATTTTTCAGAAATGTCCACGCTAAAAAAATTGAGGAATCCATGAAATGATAAAACAGAAAGGATTGGGACGCGGGTTGGACGCTTTATTATCAGGCAGCGCAGACGTCGCGCAGGTGGAAGAATCGTTGCAGAGCATCGAAACATTTAAATTGCAGCCTGGTAAATACCAGCCCAGAACCAATATGGATCAGGTGGCGTTGACGGAGCTGGCCGAATCAATCAAAGCGCAAGGCATCATGCAGCCGATTCTAGTGCGCCCAATTGACGAGGGTCGTTATGAAATTATCGCTGGTGAGCGCCGCTGGCGCGCTGCGCAGTTAGCGGGACTCAATGACGTGCCTGCATTGATTCGCAAGGTTGCCGATGAGTCAGCGCTGGCGATGTCGTTGATTGAAAACATACAGCGCGAAAATTTGAATCCGTTGGAAGAGGCAATGGGTATTCAACGTCTGATCAATGAATTCGGCATGACGCACCAGACGGCTGGGGAAGCGCTCGGCAATTCGCGTAGCACGATTTCTAATTTGTTGCGTTTGCTCAATCTTTCAGCACCTGTTCAGGAATTAATGATGCAGGGCAAGATCGATATGGGTCATGGCCGCGCCTTGTTGTCACTGGTGCCGGCACAGCAAATCAAACTTGCCAATGTCATCGCGCAGAAACAATTATCGGTGCGTGAAACAGAAAGGCTCGTGCATCAGATTGAGCACCCAGTACCTAAAAAGGTGCAAAATCCCGATCGGGATCTTTTGCGGTTGCAAGAAGATGTATCTGAACGTCTGGGTGCGCAAGTGGCGATTAAGCCGCAGAAAAATGGTCAGGGCAATATCGTGATCCACTATACCAGTTTGGATCAATTGGATGATATTCTCAGCAAATTCTAGAAAGGTAAACTAAGGAAAATTATGGACTCAAGATTGCTTGATTTACTGGTATGTCCGCTTTGTAAGGGGCCGCTTATTTATAAAAAGGAGGATCAGGAATTAATTTGCAAGCCCGACCGGTTGGCATTTGCGATTAAAGACGGTATTCCTGTCATGTTGGAGGACGAGGCGCGTAGAATATCCGATGAAGTTGAAATTAAATAGTATCAACCCACGCTATGAATTTGAATATTAAACTTGGGCCTCGTGCTGCGGCTATTCTGGGCGCATTGATTGCTGATTCGGCCTCGCTGGGATTGCATTGGCTCTATGATTCCGAGCGCATTGCTCAGATCGAGAAAACCAAAGGGTTGGTTTTTTTGCAGCCTGATGCAAATGATTATGCGGGTGTGAGCGGTTACTTTGCACATGGTGATAAAGCGGCGGGCGATTCATCCGGATATGGTGAGCTGTGTTTGCTGATGCTACGGCATTTTGCCCAGCATGGCCAGTTTGATCGAGTGGCGTACCAGACTGAATATCGTAGTTATTTTGGACCAGGTGGTGCTTATGTCGGTTATGTCGATTCGCCGACACGCCAAACACTACAGACACTATTAGCGCTCAAACCGGAGGAATTCCCGGAACACTCCGGTGCCGATGACGATCAGTTTGCTGCATTGGCAGCAATACCCGTTGTGGTAGCAGCCCATACCGGGTCGCAAGCAGCGCTGATGACTCAAATCGAACAGGTTGTGCGTTTGACTAATCATAATGACACGGCCGTTGTGGCGGCGCAGTATGCGGGTTGTGTTTTGCTGAACGTTCTGCTTGGAAAGTCGATTGTTGAAGCGCTCGTCGGCGCACTGCCGAATGCGGGTGAGAAGCTGGCCCTGTTAGTGGAACAGGCGCTGCAAACGAGCTTGCTTGATAGCGCCACGACCGCCAAACGCTTTGGCACGGCCTGTCACGTTCTGGAGGGCGTGCCCGTGATTGCGCATATTGTCCGATATGCACCGGACTACCGTACGGCGATTGAAGAGAATATTCGCATCGGTGGCGATAGTTGTGGCCGTGCCATTATGCTTGGCGCCATCATGGCGGCTTATACCGCGCAGCAAACTGAACAATTTGCTTCAATTCCACTCGATTGGGCGGCACGCTACAATAAACTGGTTGCTGCGACAGATGCAGGCGGGCGTCTGAGGACTGTATAGAAATCCTGAGCTATGCTAAAGTGCCATTGTTTGGAACAACACAATAACAATGTAAGAGGTTAATAATGGATTATAATTACGAATCTGATCACACTAAATTCATGCGCGAATATCTGGAAAAGAATCCAGAAGTTAAAGAAAAACGTACGGAAGCGCGCAATATGTGGTGGGACAAAAAACAAAATCTACAGGAACGAAAACGCTTCGAAGAATCCGAAGTTCCGATGAAACCCTACGTTTATTTTAATGGTTAGCAGGCTGTTGAAAAACGTTTTGTCATCGTCAAACTGCTCGTACGGGTGATTATGCTCGGGTTTTTCCAGACGAATCATGAGATGAGGGTAGCACTAGTTGGTTTAGCCTTATGTATCATTTCGGCATGCGCCAATCTAGTCGATTCGAATACTAGGCCCGAGCAGTTTGAAGAACAGTTGGCCGGAGAGCATGCGGCGCTTGCAAGTTGTGTCACCAATAAACTGCAATCCGACGGCAGATCGTACTTGCGGCCACTACAATTTAGAAGTAGGCAATATCCAGATATCGAAGCATCAGAAATTCATGCGTACGATACTCGATACCAGCAGAATGCAATTGCAACCTACTCGCCTTCGAATCCTGATGCCATTTTTATTTATGCCCATACTGAGCCGCAGATTCAGTCATCCACACAGCGCAGAGACAACGACAAAGCGGCTTACGCCTTCGCTTTGCTACTGAAGAAAATAGATAGTCACACAGTGCAAGCTTCTTTAAGGGGAGACGCCTTCATCGGTAATATTGCTTGGAAAATATTACATTCATGCGCAGCAACAGATCTTAATTCCCATTCTTCTGATTAATCAGTTATTGTTCCCTGATTTTGCCAGCAACCTATCGAGTACACGTGTGCTTAGCACACGTTTGAGAATGCCAAATAAATAGGTTGGGAAGGTGACATAATAGCGTGGTTGCGGTTTGGTGGTCTCGAGGGCATGGATTACACGTTTCAGCACAGCTTCAGGTGGTAGTGTAAAAGGAACCGCAGGCCCTGGTTTATTCAGACGTTCCAATACACCCTGGTATTTCTCACGATGAAAGCTGTTCTCGATGTCGATATATTTTTCCAATGCTTTGACTGCGTTGATACGAAACTTGCTGGCAATCGGCCCAGGTTCGATCAGACTGACATAGATATTGCTGCCTTTCAATTCCAGCCGTAAGGTATCGCTGAGTCCTTCTATGGCGTATTTGGAAGCGTTGTAAGCTCCACGGAAAGGCAATGCAACAAAGCCCAGCACTGAACTGTTTTGAATAATTCGACCATAGCCTTGTTGGCGCATAACCGGTATTGCCAGATTGGTCAATTCCTGCCAGCCAAACACATTGGTTTCGAATTGCGCGCGCAAAGCATCGCGATTCAGGTCTTCCACCGCACCCGGTAATCCATAGGCGCCATTATTGAATAGCGCATAGAGTTCACCATCAGTGCGGCGTAAAACTTCTTCAAAGGCAAACTGAATTGAATTTGAATCATTCAAATCCAGACGAAAACTCTCAAAGCCTTCCTCCAGCAGCGCTGCAACACTATCTCGCCGTCGAGCCGTGGCAAATACGCGATAACCTCGATGCTGTAATGCTTTGGCAACGCAATAGCCAATTCCGCTGGAACAACCTGTAATTAATATAGTTTTTTTCATTTGTGCAAATTAACCTGCAAAATTGTAATTTTCTTAGTGATGATTATTCATAACTTGACAATGGATTCAATGCAAAGATAGCATCAATCTCTGTCGCAAGGCTTTTTTCGATGAAAATAACATAGCTCAAGAACCCGCATGGCAAAAATTTTATTCAGGCTTAATGGTGTACCCGATGATGAAGCGTATGAAGTACGCGAATTGCTGACCAACAATGCAATTGATTACTATGAAACTGCACCAGGAAACTGGGGTGTATCGATGCCTGCAATCTGGCTCAATGATGACAGTCAGTTCGAAAAAGCTCGTGCACTGCTGGATACGTATCAGAACGAGCGCACAGTGAGAATGCGCGAAGAATACGACCGCCTGAAACGAGAAGGAAAAAATCGAACCTTTTGGGATGCAATTAAACAAAAACCGGTCAGTTTTGCGATCCACCTGGCACTGGCTTTGCTGGTTATTTATTTATCGATCAGGCTGGTTCTAGACCTGGCACCGTAGCAGAACAATTATCAAGTTATCAATATTTGCTACTGAATGCGGTATCATTACTATCTTAAACCTGCTTTATCCCGCAATATCTATCAAGGAGAAGAAACATGAAAAATACATTCAAAGCAATTATCACAGTCTTGACCATCAGCCCAATGCTGGCCTACGCTGGCGGAGATCCTGAGCACGTTAAATTTCCAGAAAACTATGCTAAAGCCTTTACACAATACGCCACAATAAATCGTGCAAATCAAACGCAAGTGGCCAAGTTATATGCCAATGAAACAGCAGTCTCCAACTACAAGCAGGGAAAACCAGGGGGTTCTGGCGCTGTTGTAGTTATGGAAATCTATACGCCAAAGACAGATGCATCAGGAAAACCGATTCCCGGTAGCGATGGCATCTTCGAAATCGACTCGCTGGCCGCGATTGGCGTCATGGAAAACAAAAGCGATTGGGATGCGGCTTTCCCCAAAGAAAATCGCTCTGGCGACTGGGGATTCGCTCTTTATAATCCCGATGGGAGCGTGAAAAGTAATGATCTGACTTGTGCGCAATGCCACAACCCGCTGCAAGCGCAGGATTTTCTGTTTACCTATCAGAAATTGGTTGAATTCGTGAAAAAATAATTGATTCCTACCCATTGATCGGATGATTGTGCACGTTATGATCATCCGGTTAGTTATGCAAGCTCGCAGCATTATGTTGTTTTTAGAAGACGCCTCTAATTCCGCCTATAATCGCTCGTCCTGCCATGGGGGCTGAATCTTTCAGGAAAGAGGTATGCATGCGGATATCGCTATCCAGTAGATTTCTGCCTTGCAGAAACAGCATGTAATTCACGGATTGGGTCAGCCTCATGTGGTAACCGATTTCTGCGTTCATCAAAGTGTAACCGGGTGTTTCAGTCTCCAGTACTGCGATTCGATCCTGATGAACGACGCGGGTCAGATTGAAGTTGCCCTGCCACTTATGCTGGGTAAGATTCAGATCAAAACCGAAACGCTGTGGCGTAATACGCGGAATATTACCATTGTTTTTTAGCCTGCCATAAACAGTGTCGGTAAATAGCCGCAAATTCAGAGTATCCGGTAGCAGCGCGATGTTGGCCTCGGCTTCCAAACCATAGAATCTTGCTCGGGTTTGAGAAAAATCCTGTATTAAAAAAGGGGCATTGATTTCCAGTATGCCCGCATCATTAATTCTATCAGCAATTCCATCGTTATTACTGTCACGGCTTTGCTGAAAAATATAATCGTTGATATGGTTATAAAACAAATTAACTCTTCCAGTGATCCTGCCTGTAGTTTTTTGTAACGCAAGATCGAAATTATTGGACGTCTCTTTGTTTAAGGTTGAATTACCTTGTTCGAATGTGTTGGTGGCGATATGTACGCCATCGGCAAACAGTGCTACGGTATTCGGTGCACGTTGTCCACGTGTTGCGGTCAGGTCGAGCTGATAGCCGTCGACGAATTTCCAGGCAGCACCTGCCGATACGCTATACAAATTGAAATTACGTGTCTGCAGCATCATTGCGCGCGGATTATGTATCGAGTGTTCAAACCGTCCACCGATTTCAAATTGCCATTGTTGCCAGTTGCGCTTTTCAACCATGAAAATGCCGGCAGATTGCGACAGACTGGTTGGCACGAAGGCTTCTTCACCTTTTGCGGTAAAATTACGGTGCTGTAGCTGCACGCCCATAATGCCATGCCATTGTGCAACTGGCGCATGCGTTAATTCGGCGCGGCCCTCCAATTCATCATTTTTAAAACGACTGCCGACTACACCGCTTTGTTCTAGCTCTTTATGCTGATAGTCATTATAGTTAAAGCGCATTCTCAACTGCTCAAACCCTTTTAACGGGTTATCCAGATCTCCGGCCAAACCGTAGCGTGTTTGGCCCATATCAATTTTTGCACCTTCCGGACCGGGGATACCGTAGAAATTTTCTAGCCTTGAAACGGATACACCGACAAATCCTTGCTCACCAATATAAGCACTGCCTGCCGACAAATTGCTGGTATCGATCGCACTGTTTCTGACGAACCCGATTTCACTTTCCGGATCGTTCGGATTGGCTCGCCCTGGAATATGAATGTCATTAGTTTTTCGTTTCATGCCTTCAATATTCCATGAAATCTGACCCTTGCTCCCCGACGCTGTAAGCATGCCATTGCGTTCTTCCAGAGCAGAATTGAAGCGTCCTTCAACGTGGACCTGTGGTGATTTAAACAACCGATCAGGAATGCGATCATTAAGAACATTGACAACACCGCCGGATACACCGCTGCCATACAGTAATGTCGATGGCCCCCGCAGTATTTCAATGCGTGTGGCATTTAATGTTTCTGTCGCAACTGCATGATCCGGGCTGATGACAGAAATATCTCCCGTACCCATGCTATTTTCCATCACGCGAACACGCTCGCCATCCTGTCCACGTATGATCGGGCGGCCAGCACCCGGACCAAAACTGCTGGAACTAACCCCAAGCTCGTGTGCAAGCGTATCCCCTAAATTGGTTTCACGTTTCTGACGCAAACGATCACTTGGAATAATTGTATCAGCCTTGAGTCCGGTTGATTCAGCCGAGCTTGTCGTCGGTGCGGTTATCATGACACCGGGCAATTCAATATTCTTTTGAGCATTTTGTGCGCAAAGATTCGGTATATCCACCGAAAATACGATCAATATCAATGCCGCTTGTTTAAATAGCATTGTATGCATAGCCATTTTCATGATCTAGTCCATTGTGTTCAGCGTAGTTCATTCCATTTCTCTTATCGAATGAGAGCTTGTGTCGCAACGGAGTTGCAACAATGATGCTGACCAATCACACGTAATTCACCCGCATCCAGACGGTCAATAAACCGTGGATGGCTGAGTCAAAGCAGGATTAATTGTTTAAGAATCAGAAAAACTGTAGTGGCGGCGCGCGTGAGCAATAGGAGGGCGTTCTGCTATCAGACTGATACCTTATTGCCCATAATGGCAAGCAGTGACGAATAACTAAAATACGCAGGAACAAGCCTGAAGCAATCAAAAAAAGACTGATTGCGGTAAATGCAAGACAATCCAAGCAAATTTCATCAAGATCAATACCGGCGTCACCTTCACTGTTGCTGACATCTAGCACATCGGTTTGTGCGTAGTGCGTGAAAGCATGCGCCATCAAAAACACCGGCACAGATATTACTGCCAGTGTAAGGATTAGAAATAAACTTTTGCGTATCATCGTTAACAGCAATTGGCGCAAAGGCCTTTGACTGTTAATTCAATTTCCTGAAAGCGATAGCCGGATGGTAATGGCCAGTTTTGTTCAATCGGTAGACTATCCAGGCAAATCACCTGCGCACAACCGGTGCATTTGAAATGCGCATGCTGATGTGATTGTGGTTCGAGATTGGCGTTATAACGCCACACCCGGTCGTCGCTGGTTATTTTGTGGATAAGGCCATTTTCAACTAGCCATTCCAGCGTGCGATATAAAGTCACCCGGTCTAATGGCAGCGATTGCGGAAGACGCTGTTCAATTTCACGGTGCGTAATAGCTTGCTGCTCAGCCAACAAAGCAGCCAGTATTCCAATACGCCCCGGTGTTGCGCGCCCACCATGGTGTCGGATCATGTCTTCTGCGGTACGGTAAAACTTACTCATCATATCGATATAAATGCAACTATGTTGCACTCATTGTAATGGAATGATTTTCCAGATGCAATAAGCAATTTGTTTTTGCAAGAATACGTCGCAACAAACTGTGTAACTTGCCGTTTGTAACTACCAATGCTCAGAACAAAATACTCGAATTAAGCATAATAAATGGGCATTTTGATTTTGTTTTTTTACACCGTAGCAGTAATGCAGGTCGTTTTTCGACTGTCTTGCTAGGCGCAATTAAATTTACACGGTCTACTCATGGCGTAATATTAGCGTAAAATGCCAAGTTCGCCCTGGTAGCTCAGTGGATAGAGCAACCCCCTCCTAAGGGGTAGGTCGCACGTTCGATTCGTGTTCAGGGCGCCATAAATCAGATGGTTAAATGGATCTGAGAATAGCAAATTAAATACCGCGCTCTACCCGTGTTACGTCACAAAAAATGTGTCAGGTATTAAACTTTCTTGATATTTCATAATGCTACTAAATATTTAGAGCTGTCCGCCGAGTTCAATGCGGAAATACCTAGCCCAATATTGCAGCAAAATTTTATTTCCGACATATTTGACCTGGATCAATACTCTCGCTATTAGAACTCCAGTTTATGAAATATAGATCGTTATATTGATCGCAAAATTTTATAAATTCAGTAAGGATAATCGTTAGTTATGAGAGTAAATCTACCCGTTTCAAATACTGAGTTTCCTATTGGTGAGGATACACTAATCTTATCTACTACAGATACTAAGGGACGTATTACGTATGTAAACCAGACTTTCATTGAGGTCAGCGGATTTACCGAAGATGAATTGATAGGTAAGGCGCATAATATAGTACGTCACCCGGATATGCCACCTCAGGCATTTGAAGATTTATGGAGAACGCTTCAAGCTGGCAAACCATGGACTGGCTTAGTTAAGAATCGCCGCAAGAATGGAGATTTCTACTGGGTTCTTGGTAATGCTACACCACTCATCGAAAATGGGTCTGTTGTTGGTTATTTGTCCGTGCGAACAAAGCCATCACGGCAGGTAATTGAAACAGTAGCGCCGATATATCGTCAACTTGTAAATGGAACAGCTAAAAATCTTACAATAAAAAATGGCGGCGTTGTTCGTACCGATTTTATTGGTAAAGTTAGCGCACTTCTTAAGATGACATTGGGAAAACGTATTGCACTTTATTTGTCTATACCAACACTATTATTGTTGAGTGCTGTAGGCGCCAGTTGGTGGGAATTAACGCAAACGGAATCAACTTTGTCGTTAGGTGGTTTTATTCCAGTAGCCGCTATCAGCGGCGCTCTGTTAATGCTTCTGGCTGGATTCATGATAAGGCAAAATACGCTAAAACCTCTGAACAAGGCTGTTGAAATGGCCAATACACTTGCTGCCGGGGATTTACAAACCAAGATCACAAATGAGTACTCCGATGAGTTTGGTGTCTTGATTAAATCGCTTACTCAAATGGGCATTAATCTCAGAGCGACAGTTTCAGATGTTCGTAGCAGCGCTGAATCAGTGCGTCAGGCATCCAGTGAAATAGCCAGTGGTAACCTGAACTTATCACAGCGCACAGAAGAACAAGCCTCATCGCTTGAAGAAACAGCATCCAGTATGGAAGAGCTTACTTCCACCGTAAAGCAAAATGCTGATAATGCAAAGCAAGCTGATAATCTTTCGACAAACGCCAGTAATATTGCGCTTCGGGGAGGGCGGTTAATGAATGACGTGGTTAATACCATGTCTTTGATCAGTGATAGCTCCAATAAAATCGCAAGCATTATAAGCGTAATTGATGCGATTGCTTTTCAGACCAACATCCTTGCTTTGAATGCTGCTGTAGAAGCTGCTCGTGCTGGAGAACAAGGTCGAGGATTTGCTGTGGTTGCCACAGAAGTTCGAAATCTTGCTCAACGGAGCGCGGCAGCTGCTAAAGAAATAAAAAACCTGATAGATAACTCGGTAGAAAAAGTAGAAAATGGAACCAAATTGGTGAGTGAGGCAGGCAAGACTATGGAAGAGATTGTTGCTTCTATTAAACATGTTGCTGAAATTATGTCGGAAATCACAGCGGCTACACAAGAGCAGAGTTCAGGTATCGCACAGGTCAATCAAGCAGTTACACAAATGGACGAAGTTACGCAACAAAATGCCGCGCTGGTGGAAGAGGCTGCAGCATCTGCGGAATCTCTGGAAAATCAGGCTAAAGATCTGGCTGGAGCAATTTCTATATTTAAGGTAGCTCAGATTACAGGCAATGCGGCAACAATTCAAAAATTTACGGCCAATAAGTCAAATTTACGAAAAAACAAGGTTATTTCAGTAGCAAGAAACAACGATTTTCAAACCAAAAAGGCTGTTAATAGTGATATAGAGAGTTGGAATGCGTTTTAAGGAAAATAAAAATGCTTCAGCACAAATAGTCATGCTATTCCTGCTACAAATATAGCAGGGTAGTCTATTTCGTTGCTTTGTTCAAAGCACTGCCACGTGGCTATTTTTAGAGTGGATTATTTAATCACTTTTTTCCTCAACATGCTCTCTACAAAGTTTTATCATAAAGACCCCTCGCCGTAAGGAGCGGGGGATCAATTATTTTTTCAATGTACTGCTTTTGAGTCAATATGTACGTTTCAAGATCAGGAGAATAAAGTCCATTTAATCTGCTTGCCTTCTTAAAAAAGCAGGGATATCCATCGGATCTACGCCGGATTGGCGCATGGCTGCCACTGTAGCATTGCTTCTTCTGCCTGTGCGCATCACTGCGGGTTCTTCAGTAGAAAAAATTGAGTCTCTGTCATCGGTTCCAGTGCGAGAATGGATAACGGTTAAAGGAGAGTTTTGGTTTTGGCTAACAAGACTACCCAATCCGGTAGCAACCATCGTCACACGCAAATTATCGGTCATATTTTCATCGATAACTGTTCCTACAATAATCGTTGCGTCTTCAGCGGTTAAATCTTTAATTGTATTCATCACTTCATGTACTTCGCGCATTTTCAGTGATTGACTGGCTGTTATGTTTACCAAAATACCGCGCGCTCCTGATAGAGAAATATCTTCAAGCAATGGGCTGGAAACGGCACGCTCTGCAGCGACTCGTGCGCGATCAACACCCATCGCTATCGCCGAGCCCATCATGGCCATACCCATTTCAGACATGACAGTTCTGACGTCGGCAAAATCAACGTTTACTAAGCCCGGACAATTAATAACTTCTGCGATTCCGGCTACGGCGCCGTGAAGCACGTCGTTGGCTGCTTTGAATGCGTCCAGCATGGAGATGTCATTGCCTAGCACCATCATGAGTTTGTCGTTTGGAATTACAATTAATGAATCAACATGTTGTGACAGTTCATCCATACCTGCCTTAGCTGCAACCAGACGTTTTCCTTCAAATGAGAAGGGTTTGCTGACAACCGCTACAGTTAAAATACCCATTTCTTTCGCAACTTGCGCTACAACCGGGGCGGCGCCCGTGCCCGTGCCGCCGCCCATACCCGCAGTAATAAACAGCATATCTGCGCCTTGTATCAGCTCAGCAATACGATCACGATCTTCAAGTGCAGCTTCGCGTCCTATTTCAGGATTCGCGCCTGCACCCAGCCCTTTGGTAATTCCTGTGCCTAATTGTAATATCGTTGGTGCTTTATTAGTTTTCAATGCCTGTGCATCAGTATTCATACTGATAAACTCAACGCCTTGCATACCATTTTGGATCATATGATCCACAGCATTGCTGCCGCAGCCGCCAACACCAACGACTTTGATGATCGCTTCTTGAGTATCGTTATTCATGATTTCGAACATATTGTTTCTCCTTTAGTACATTGAAATAAAGCTTCCTGACTGTTGATACAACTCTTGAGATTGCTAATTAAAAGTTTCTTTGGAACCACCCCTTCATACGGGAGAAAATCTGCTTGGCGGAACCTCCCTGTAATCTTGAACTATGTTGATGCTGCATCTGCTGCATACCCGCCAGAATTAAACCAATTCCTGTCGAATATCGAGGTGTATGGATGACTTCCCTTAAATTGCCGTGATAGTTGGGCAAACCTTGCCGCACAGGCATATGGAATATTTCCTCACCCAATTCCACCATCCCGCGTAGCGAAGCAGATCCTCCGGTTATTACGATGCCCGATGAAAGTAGCTCTTCAAATCCGCTCCGACGAAGTTCAGCTTGCACTAAAGAATAAAGCTCTTCGGCGCGTGGTTCTATCACCTCGGCCAAAGTTTGTTTGGAAAGCTGGCGCGAACCACGATTCCCCACGTCTGGAACTTCAACCATTTCTTTAGTATCTGCAAGACTCCTCAATGCGCAGCCGTAGCGGCATTTGATATCTTCTGCGCTCTTGGTTGGCGTACGTAATGCCATCGCTATATCATTAGTTATTTGATCGCCCGCAATTGGGATAACTGCGGTATGTCTAATCGCTCCGTGCGTAAATACAGCAATATCCGTTGTTCCACCGCCAATGTCGACCAAACATACCCCAAGGTCTTTTTCATCCTCAGATAATACGGCCATTGCTGATGCCAATGGCTGTAATATCAGATCGCGAACTTCTAAACCGCATCGATGCACACATTTTACGATATTCTGGGCAGCCGAAACCGCACCTGTCACAATATGTACTTTTACTTCCAAGCGTATGCCGCTCATTCCTACCGGTTCGCGGACATCTTCTTGGCCATCGATAATGAATTCTTGATTCAGTACATGTAGAATTTGCTGATCGGCAGGTATATTGACGGCTTTTGCCGCTTCCATTACCCGTTCTACATCTTTTTCGGTGACTTCCTTGTCCTTGATAGGCACCATGCCATTTGAATTAAAGCCCTTAATGTGGCTGCCGGCTATTCCGGTATATACTTCATGGATTTTGCAGTCGGCCATTAATTCTGCTTCTTCCAGCGCACGCTGCATTGCATTGACGGTTGTTTCGATATTGGCCACAACGCCTTTCTTTAACCCGCGTGAGGGATGGCTACCTAATCCGATAATCTCGATCCCTCCCTCAGGAGTGACTTCTGCGACAATAGCTACAATTTTAGATGTGCCAATATCAAGTCCGACGATCAGATTTCTATTGTCTCTCGTTTTATTCATCTAAATTCCATCTCACGTTTCTCTCTTAGTAGCGGATTTATGAGGCTCTCCTCGTTGCATCGTTTCGGGCATGCGGATAGCAAAACCATTTGGGTAGCGCAAATCAACATATGCCAGTGGTTCTTGTTGATTTAGCCGAGCAATGCTGTGGTTATATACTGAAACATAACGAGTCAACCTCTCTTCTATCTCATTTCGCCCCAATTCCAATACCGTCCCCGTATTCAACTGAATGCGCCACGCGTAACGCTGTGTCAACATGACTTGTGCAATGTGTTGCCGCAGAGGCGCTAATATCTGATTAAAACGTCTATATTGCTGCGTTACCTCATGAGCACTGGCTTCATTGGGTCCAATAAAGATTGGCAAATCAACATCAGCGGTAACTCGAAATACTTCGCCATGCGTGTTCACCAGTGCATGACTGCCCCAATAGGCTAATGCTTGGTGCTCTTCTAGCGTTACATTTAATCCGTGAGGCCATTCCCGATTTATTCGTGCATCCCGTACCCATGGTAATTTTACAAAAGCTTCGCGGACTGCGGTTAAATTAACTGAAATAAAATTTCCTTCAACTTCATTTTGCACCAGATTTTCTATCTGTGCGTGAGTAACATTTAGTAATTGCTCGTTATTTTTTTCTGCTCCCTGAGCAACCAGTACATTAATTTCTTTTATCGGGAACAGCGGTGGCCTGATTAGCTGCAAACTAATTCCATACAAAAAGACCATTGCTACCAAAGCAAACAATAACTTGGCTAACAAATCTAGCGCATGATGATTATTCCACATGGGTTAAATCCAATATTCTCATTACGAGGTCTTCAAACGAAATTCCCGCGGTCCTAGCTGCCATAGGAACCAGACTATGACTGGTCATGCCTGGAGACGTATTCGCTTCGAGAAAATAAAACTGCCCGGTTTGCGTCAAGATTAAATCAACTCTACCCCAACCTTGGCAGCCCAGTACCTTATAAGCCCGTAATGCCTGTGTCTGAATCTCGGTTTCTAATTCAGCCGGTAAACCGCTGGGACAGTAATATTGGGTATCGTTCGATACGTACTTTGCCTGATAATCATAAAGCTCGCCCGTTATTTCTATTCTCACTATTGGCAAGGGCGTTTCGCCCAGAATGGCGACTGTTAATTCCTTTCCTACGATGAATTCTTCGGCAAGCACCAAATCATCATACTTTGACGCTAATTGATAAGCCGGCAGTAGATCATTCTTGTGATTCACCTTACTCAAACCAATTGTCGAACCCTCTCGCACTGGCTTCACGATGAGCGGTAATCCCAGTGACTCGGAAACTTGGTCAAAATTACTGTCGGCTTGTAATAGTACATACCGTGGTGACTGGATGCCGACTGCCTGCCATAATAATTTAGTACGCCATTTGTCCATTGCCAGGGCACTGCTCATGACCCCACTGCCAGTATAAGGTAATCTCATCCACTCCAGTACACCTTGAATAGTTCCGTCTTCGCCAAAACGTCCATGCAGTGCGATAAATGCACGATTAAAGCCTTGTCGTAACAGATCCTCAAGTACTTGCTCCGCCGGATCAAATGAATATGCAGTTACGCCGTTTCGAATTAGCGCGTCTAAAACGGCTTGCCCACTTTGCAAAGAAATTTCACGCTCCGCGGATCGACCGCCAAGCAGAACAGCTACTTTGCCAAAGTTGTGCGTCATCACTATGTAAGTCTCCTGACATCGCCAATGATCCGGACTTCCTGGATCAACGTGATACCCGTTGCTTTCTTAATTCTGCTTTGTACCATTAAAATCAAGGCTTCAATATCCGCTGCGGTTGCATTGCCCAAGTTAACAATAAAATTAGCATGCTGAGGTGATACCATCGCTCCGCCAATACAACACCCTTTCAATCCATTCGCTTCGATTAGATGCGCCGCATGGTCTCCCGGCGGATTGCGAAATACCGAACCCGCATTGGGTTGGTTGAGCGGCTGACTTGCAGCGCGTTGTGTCAGCAATTGTTTTATTCGTTGTTGCGATTCTGTTCGCTCTCCCTGAGGTAATCGAATATATCCACCTGCGAACCATTCCATTTCTTTCACACCAGACGATTGAGGTTGCAGCTTTACGCTGCGATAGCCGACTACGTACTCGTCGGGTGTGCGGAAAAGAATTTGCCCTTTACGATCGACAACTTGTACTCGCTCAATGAATTCCCAGGTCTCTGATCCATAGCACCCGGCATTCATGGCCAACGCTCCACCCAACGTGCCTGGTATCCCGGCCAGAAACTCCGCGCCGGCTAAATGATTCTTGGCAGCAAACCGCGCCACTTTTGCGCAGGCCACACCGGCACCTGCGTAAATGAGTCCATCGGATTGATTGTGCTCAATCAACTGCAAATCATTTAATTGAGCATGCAGTGCTATGACGATACCTTGTATTCCACCATCTCTCACCAGCAAATTGCTGCCCAATCCAATCACATAAATAGGCTCGTGCGGAAATTGTCGCAGGCAATTCGCAAAATCTTCCAAGTCTGCAGGTACATAGTAACGTTGTGCATTGCCGCCTGTGCGCCACGAAGTATGTCGGCTCATAGGTTCATCGACACGCATTTCTCCACGACCTGTCACAGAAATATCCATTTCAATAGGTACCAGGCCTGTTGTCGGCGCGCTTATTCTTGCGTTTTCTGTCAAGCCGATCATTACTCATTGGCCCTCAATAATCATTACCATTGACTACTATTAATTTGCTTTTCATTTGTGCAATATGTGGAGCAACTTTTGCCACTGAACCTGCTCCCATCACCAAGACAATGTCGTTATTTTGCACGACATCCAGTATGGCGATTGACAAGTCATCAACTTCTTCAATATAAATGGGCTCCACTTTTCCCAGTACCCGGATTGAACGAGCCAATGATTTACTGTCCGCAGCAACAATGGGATCCTCACCTGCGGGATACACTTCTGTTAATAACAGCACATCAGCCTGTGATAAAACTCTAGTAAAGTCCTCAAACACATCTCGAGTCCGCGTGTAGCGATGCGGTTGAAACGCAATGACTAAACGTCTGCCTGGAAAAGCACCTCGCGCTGCTTTCATAGTTGCTTCCACTTCTGCTGGGTGATGGCCATAATCATCAATCAATGTAAAGCTCTTTTGCATTGATAATCTGATTTCTCCAAACTGTTGAAAGCGTCTTTCCACACCTTTGAATTCCGCTAGTGCTTTGACTATGGCAGCGTCGGGCACACAAATTTCATTAGCAACCGCAATCGCTGCCAAGGCGTTCTGTATATTGTGCAATCCGGGCAAATTCAACGTGACATCCAGTTTGCGGGCCGAGCCATTTACGCCGATTACCGCAGTAAATTTCATTTGATGATTGCTATGCTGAATATTGGTAGCACGAACTTGTGCATCTTCGGACAAACCGTAGGTGGTAATAGGCTTTGTAATCGATGGCATTACTTCACGTATATTGGCATCATCGATGCAAACCACGGCCATGCCATAAAAAGGCAAGTGTTGCAGGAATTCTACAAATGTTTGTTTTAATCTATTAAAATCATACCCATAAGTTTCCATATGGTCTGCGTCGATATTTGTCACGACCGCAAGTACCGGTTGTAGATACAAAAATGAAGCATCGGATTCATCCGCTTCGACAACAATGAATTCGCCGCTACCCAATTTGGCATGGCAACCTGCCGCTTCGAGTTTTCCGCCGATAACAAATGTAGGATCCATATCAGCTGCGGCAAGAATACTTGCGATTAAACTGGTCGCGGTGGTTTTGCCATGGGCGCCTGCAATCGCGATACCGGTGCGTAACCTCAGTAATTCGGCCAGCATTAGGGCACGTGGAACCACTGGGATATTTTTGTTTTTGGCTGCGATCACTTCAGGATTGTCGGATTTGACTGCAGTTGAAGTAACGACAACGTTCGCACCTTTAACTTGCTCACTCGCATGGCCCACATAAATCTTTATGCCGAGATTGGCCAAGCGCTGAGTAACTAAATTATCCACCAAATCGGAACCGCTGACTTGATATTTCATATTGACGAATACTTCGGCAATCCCACTCATGCCCGCGCCGCCAATACCGACAAAATGAATATGTTTGACTTTATGCCTCATCCAATGCTCCGCTTAGTTCAATACATGCTTCAGCTACTACCCTAGTTGCTTCCGGTTTTGCTCGGCTGCGCGCTGTTATCGCCATCTCGAGCAATTTCTCGCGTGATAAATCCGCCAGCAAATCTGCTAATTTCTTTGCGCTCAAGTCGCGCTGATGAATTAACACGGCAGCCCCGTGGTCAGAAAGGAATCGAGCGTTATGGGTTTGATGATCATCTACTGCGTGAGGATAGGGCACTAAAATGCTGGCCACGCCTGCTATACTTAATTCTGCAACGGTCAATGCACCAGCACGACACAATACTAAATCACACGTCGCGTACCGATTAGCGATGTCATCAATAAACGCAATTACTTCAGCATCCATCTGTAGATCGCCATACATTTTCTTAACCGAATTCAACTGTGTTATGCCAGCCTGATGCACTACCTGCGGGCGAAGATTTTCAGGGATTAATTTCAGTGCCTCCGGCACAATGGTGTTTAATATTTGTGCGCCCAAGCTACCGCCCACAATCAATAAATTCAATTTTCCTTCCCGACCTGAAAATCTTTTTTCAGGAGCTTCTATCAGCATAATTTCAGACCGCACTGGATTGCCTGAATAGATAGATTTTTCTTTGTTATTTAGAATTGCATCCGGAAAGCCCAGAAAAATCCTATCTGCCAGTTTTGCCAGGATTTTATTGGTCAAACCGGGTATCGAATTTTGCTCATGAATGATTAACGGTTTATTCAGTAGCGATGCCATCATGCCACCCGGAAAAGCGGGATACCCTCCCATTCCTAGAATCACATTAGGCTTCACATTTCTAATAATTTTGACACTTTGCAGAAATGCCTTTACTAAACGCAGTGGCAGCATTAGCCAAGTAATTAAGCGTTTACCGCGCAGCCCTGAAAAGCTGATCACCTCAGTTTCATAGCCGTGCTGTGGCACCAGCTTTAATTCCATGCCCGATTCGGTTCCAAGCCATACTATGCGCCATCCCAGTTGCTTAAGATAATCAGCGACGGCCAATCCCGGGAAAACATGCCCTCCCGTGCCACCCGCCATGATTAGGATGGTCTGCTTACTCATGCGGTAAGTCCTCGCAGGCGCCGACGATTCTCCCAATCAATCCGCAATAAGACTGCCAAAGCAAGGCAACTCGCGGTGATACTACTGCCGCCATAACTTAGCAGGGGTAGCGTTAACCCTTTTGTGGGTAAAACACCCATATTCACGCCCATATTGATCAGTACTTGAACGCCAATCCAGACGCCGATCCCCTGTGCCACCAAGGCTGAAAAGGGATGCTCCAGTTTTGCTGCCAGCCGACCAATAACAAATGCGCGTGTGATAAGCCACAGAAATAAAATGATCACTACGGCTACGCCAGCAAACCCAAGTTCTTCTGCCAGCACGGAAAGTAAAAAATCTGTATGCGCTTCGGGTAAATAGAACAGCTTTTCTACACTGCCACCTAAGCCGACACCGAGCCACTCACCGCGTCCGAATGCGATCAATGCGTGGCTTAACTGATACCCTTTGTCATATGGGTCAGCCCAAGGGTCCATGAATGCAACAATTCGACCTAATCGATATTCTGATCTAATAATTAATTGGTATAACCCAATTGCCAGGATACCAATGAGTCCGATAAAAATTTTTAAACTAGCCCCTCCCAGAAAAAGGATTGACATGACTAAAGCTGACACTACAAAAAATGCTCCAAAATCCGGCTCCAATAACAATAAAAACCCTACTATGGATAATACAATGGTTATGGGGAAAAATCCTTTTAGCAGAGAATTCAAATCAGCAGCTTTCCGATTCACATAATCAGCGGCATACAATACCATGAAGAATTTTATGTATTCAGAGGGTTGAATATTTACCACGTAGAGGGATATCCAGCGCTGGCTACCATTGACTTCATGGCCAATACCTGGCACCAGAACCAGTATCAGCAATAAAACGCCAATCATGAACAGGTATGCAATATATTTCTGCCATACCTGCATGGGTACTTGAAAAGCAATTAATCCCATGATCAATCCCAGACCCAGATAAGCACTGTGTCGCCACAAATAGTACCCGGCGCGATCAGGTCCAAACTGAGCCTCTGCAATTGCGATCGAAGCAGAATAAACCATGACTAAGCCAATACTTAGCAGTAGCAGGGCAGACCAGACTAAAGTCAGATCAAAATCGGCCACGACTCTCGGTTTTTGATTGATTGCCTGATAAATCATCATTACTTAATGTTTCTTTTGTCCAAAATTAAAAAACTTATTTTCAATATCCTTAACAGCAGCCACGAATACCTCGGCACGATGAATATAATTTCTAAACATGTCGAAACTAGCACATGCCGGTGAAAGCAACACCACGTCACCCATTTGTGCTAACAGAAAGCTTTTCTGCATGGCTTCTTCCATGGTGGTTGCAAAATGCAAAGGAATACCACAATCTTTCAATTCGTTGGCAATGATTCCTGCATCGCGTCCAATCAACACCACCGCACGGGCATTCTCAGCAACTGCCCGCCGTAAATGTGAAAAATCCTGTCCCTTGCCATCACCCCCTGCAATCAAAATGACATTCTGTTTCATCCCATTTAATGCCGCGATGGTAGCGCCCACATTGGTGCTCTTGGAATCGTCGAAAAAGGTAACGCCGTTAAAAGCCGCGACCTTTTCCATCCGATGCGGTAAGCCGCGAAATTCCCGTAATGCTGATAACAGGGGATCAATGGCGATATCTAATGCACGGCACATAGCTAGCGCTGCCAGTGCATTAACAGCATTGTGCAGTCCATTAACTACAAGCTCAGAGGTCTTTATTAAGCGGTTATTGCCTTCCATTAACCATCGATCGTCATCCTCATGCAAGATGCCGAAATCGGCGAGAGTGGGTGGCGCATCCCAGCCAAATGTAATTTGCTTGCCATCAGCCAATGCCATCTCACTGATTCTGGAATCATTTCGATTCAAGATTTGTTTGCATACACTGCCTTGCTCATGCTGAAAAATTCTTGTTTTTGCAGCGACATAATCTTGCATGCAAGTATAGCGATCCAAATGATCCTCACTCAGATTCAGCACTGTTGCTACATCGGCGTTCAAATTGTAAGTTGTTTCCAATTGAAAGCTGGAAGTTTCCAATACCCATGCCTGCGGCCAATTTCCAGCATCGATCTGCTCCATTAACGCATTCAGAACTGCGGGGCCGATGTTGCCGGCTACTGCCACATTCCAACCGCATTTTCTCAACATAGCTCCGACCATTGACGTTACTGTTGTTTTTCCATTCGATCCAGTGATCGCAAAAACCTTAGGTTTTGGTAAATGATGTTGCTCAAGTGCCCAAGAAAAAAGTACCAGATCTCCAATGACGGGTATACCCTGTCGAATAGCCTGCTGCACGCAGGGATCTGCTACTGGAACCCCTGGGCTTATCGCGATCATTTCTATGCCATCTAAAATTTTGGCTTCAAATTTCCCCATGCAAGCGTGTACTTCAGAAAATTTTTCCATCATCTCCTTCCAAGCTGGCGGCTCCTGTCGACTGTCGGCAGCGCGAACTTTTGCGCCTTGGCGAACAAGCCATTTCACCATTGATAAGCCTGTCTCACCCATTCCCAATACCAGTACTGCTTTATCTTGCAAGTTCATCTTAATTTTAATGTTGATAATCCAATTAAAACCAGGATAAAGGTAATAATCCAGAATCTGACTACCACCTGATTTTCTTTCCAACCTTTTAACTCATAGTGATGATGCAGCGGCGCCATGCGAAAAACTCGCTTGCCCAGTAACTTGAAAGAGGCTACCTGCAACATCACGGATAAAGCCTCCATCACAAAAACGCCGCCCATTATGATCAGCACAATTTCCTGGCGCACAATCACAGTAACGACTCCCAACGCTGCACCCAATGCCAGTGCACCTACATCACCCATAAATACTTCAGCGGGATATGCGTTAAACCACAGGAAGGCCAAGCCTGCGCCCGACATAGCACCACAAAAAACAGCCAATTCTCCTGCATTTGGGATATAGGGAATTCCAAGATATTTTGCAAAAACGATATGCCCGGCCGCATAAGCAAAAATTGCAAGCGCACTACTAATCATCACTGTAGGCATGATAGCCAAGCCATCCAGGCCATCGGTTAGATTCACCGCATTGCTGGTGCCGACGACAACAAAGTAGGTCAAAACTACAAAACCCGCAAACCCCAATGGAATCGCAACTTCCTTAAAAAATGGCACAATCATGTCAGTTTGTGCTGGAACTTCCGCAGTTGATGCCAAATAGATTGCAACAACAAAAGCAATGACCGATTGCCAAAAGAATTTGGCTTTTGCTGAAAGCCCTTTAGGGTTTCGATGAACCACTTTGCGATAATCATCGATCCAGCCAATTACTCCAAATCCTAGCGTCGTCAGCAGCACCACCCAGATATATCGATTGCCCAAGTCGGCCCACAACAGAGTAGTCAGCACGATTGACATCAGGATTAAGGCACCGCCCATTGTTGGCGTACCCATTTTTACTAAATGAGTTTGTGGGCCATCATCTCGAACCGACTGCCCGATCTTATAGGCAGTCAATTTTCGTATCATTAGGGGGCCAATAATGAAAGAAATTACCAGCGCGGTAAGCGTCGCCATGACGGTACGCAACGTGATATAGCTGAATACATTAAAAGCGCGTATATCCTGTGCCAACCATTGAGAGAGCGCTAGCAACATGAGAATTCCTCGGATTGTTCCAGCTGCTTCACTACACGCTCCATTTGCATGAAGCGCGATCCTTTCACCAGCAAAGTGACATCATCGGCGAGCAAACTTTTCGTGACATTCAGTAACTCATCAATGGAATTAAAGTGCCGTGCGCCTTGGCCAAATTCTTCTGCAGCGTAAGCACTTAATTCGCCCAAAGTGAATAAATGATCTAGTCCCGCTTTACGCGCATCTCTACCGATTGTACGATGTAAATCAATCGCTAATTTACCTAATTCGCCCATGTCCCCCAATACCAGTATTTTCTTCCCTTCAGCCGCAGCCAACACAGCTAAAGCAGCCCGAACCGACTCTGGGTTTGCGTTGTAAGTATCATCGATAAGCATCGCATGATGTAAGCCGCATTTTTTTTGTAACCGTCCTTGCACGCATTGGAAGCACTCGAGGCCGACTGCAATCCATTCTTTTCTGATGCCAAGAGTCCAAGCGACAGCCGCCGCAGCCAATGCGTTATAAATATTGTGCACCCCTGGTGCCTGTAGCTTCACTTCGACGCTACCATCAGGGAATTTCAATTGAATCTTATTGGCCAACCGATCCAGCTGGAACACAGCATTTATCCGTGCATTTTCTGTTAAACCAAAATCTATGATTTCTCTTGCACCGACACATTCACGCCATAATGACGCATACGGGTCATCCGCATTAAAAACCGCCGCTCCGGATTGATCTAAACCGATGAAAATTTCTGCTTTAGCACGCGCTACAGCTTCGACTGAACCCAATCCTTCAATATGCGCAGTCCCTGCATTAGTGATGACTGCAATATTTGGCCTGGCTAATTGAGTTAGATAAGCAATTTCTCCGACATGATTCATGCCCATTTCAATTACCGCATACTGATGCTGCTGCCGTAAGCGCAATAGCATCTGCGGTACGCCGATATCATTATTCAGATTACCTTCGGTAGCCAATACACATTCTGCCGGCTCTTTGATTGCTGTATCACTGCTTGCTGCTACACGTAATATGGCCGCAATCATTTCCTTAGTTGTTGTTTTACCATTACTACCAGTAATGCCAATCACAGGTATCGAAAAACGGTTGCGCCAGTACGCCGCCAGCTCTCCTAAGCCCAATCGCGTATCCTTGACCCGAATCAGGGGGAAATCAACGGATAAATGTTCGTGTTTAGAATTTTGTTGAAGCATTGCTGCCACCGCGCCTTTTTCCTTGGCATTGGATATAAATTTACCGCCATCAAATCTGTCGCCAATTAAAGCCACGAAAAGATCGCCTTGCTTAAGCGTTCGGCTATCAGTGCTGACTCCGTTAAAATGCACATCCGGTCCGCTCCAGTCAGCATGTAGTATTTGTGCGGTTTCCTGCACCATCATCATTGCTGCGCCCTAACTTTCAAAGGCAATTCCTTCAAAACCTGTTGTACAATTTCAGCGTCGCTGAAAGAAATTTTTTGTCCTTTTACTTCTTGAAATTTTTCATGGCCCTTACCTGCAATCAACACAATATCGCCACACTGCGCATTAGCGATTGCTTGGTAAATTGCCAGTGCTCGATCAACTTCTATTTGGTAATTTTCTTCAACTGTGCCCGCGGCAATATCTTTAATAATACGTAGAGACTCTTCTGAACGTGGATTGTCACTGGTGAAAATAACTTCATCGGCCAAACGTGTCGCAACCTCTCCGACCATCGCGCGCTTTCCTTTGTCCCGATCGCCGCCGCAACCAACAACACAAAATAGTCGCGCATCCCGGCCCTCGATACGGAGAAGCTCACGCAAAGTACACAGTACTTTCTCTAATGCATCCGGCGTATGTGCGTAATCAACGATAATAGTCGGTTGATTGCGTTCGTGGTATTTTTCCATCCTTCCTGGAATGGATTGCACACTTTGCAGTGAACGAACCGCATCCGGTAAACGAATGCCGCTGGCTAACAGGGCTGCAGTGACTGCCAGCAAGTTGGATGCATTGAACTTACCCAGTAAAGCGACTCTTAAATGTTCGTGGCTGTCCTCAAATTCAATATCAAACTCCATACCATGAATATCAAATTTTAGATTTGAGCCGTGAACCATTTTAAAGTGCTTTGAATCGTGTTCTTCAGGGTGACGAAATCCGTAACCAATTGTTCGGGTGGATTTATTGATAAGTTGTCGCGACAATTCGACGCCCAGAACGTCATCCATGTTAACCACGGCGTATTTTAATCCCGGCCAAAAAAACAGGCTTGATTTGGCTGCCGCATACGCATCCATATCTTGGTGATAATCCAAGTGATCTCGGGACAAGTTGGTAAGCACGGCCACAGAGAATGTTGTGCCGATGACTCTTCCTTGTACCAAACCATGTGAAGACACTTCCATGGCAACGCTCTTAGCGCCTTCATCGACGAATTTCTTCAGTGAACGCTGCAATACCGTGGCATCAGGCGTTGTGTTTTCTGAAGCTTGCAGATCTCTGATAAAACCGCTTCCCAGTGTTCCCTGCACAGCCGTTTTATACCCCAAATTTACCATGGCTTGAGCATACCAATGACTACAGGATGTCTTGCCATTCGTGCCGGTAATTCCTACCACCCACAATTTTTGAGAAGGGTGATCATAGACATAACTGGCAATCAATCCCGTTTTCATTTTGAGATCATCTACCGCTAACGCGGGGATATGCCATTCAGGTTTCCATACAAAATTCTGTGGATCCCACAGAATTGCATTGGCGCCTGCAGCGATCGCTTGTGGAATAAATTTGCGCCCGTCAGTTGTATCCCCTGGGTACGCCAGAAAGGTATCCCCCGATTTTATCAGGCGACTATCTGCTACCAGATTTTCAATTGCAACACCCAAATCCTCCAGCAAATGGAAATCAAGACCTTTTGATTTTTTCCTTTTGGTAGTCATCAGGCTCACCCTTCATCCCCCATTTCTGGTGTTGCGGTAAAGGTAATGACATTATTGGCCGGAGCATCGGGTGGTATATTCAAAATGTGTAAAGCGCCGGACATGACTTTGTTGAAAATGGGAGCGGCGACTGCACCGCCGAAATATTTTCCTGCTGATGGTTCATCGATCATCACGGCAATGATAAAACGCGGATTCGATGTCGGCGCATATCCCACGAATGTTGAGATATAGCTTTTGCTGGCATACTGTCCGTCGATCAGTTTATGCGCCGTCCCTGTTTTGCCGGCAACACGGTAACCATTAATTTGCGCCAATGGCGCCGTTCCTCCGGGTTGGGTCGCCATCTCCAGCATGCGACTCATTGCCCGCGCAGTATTGTGTGAAATTACGCGCTGCCCCATGACGGGTACATTTTGTTTCAGCAAAGAAACGGGTTTTAATTCGCCACCGCTGGTAAAGATCGTATAAGCTCGAGCCAATTGGATTAAGCTGGTGGATATGCCATGCCCATAGGACATGGTTGCCTGCTCGATAGGACGCCATCTATTATAAGGCCGCAGTATTCCGCTGGCTTCACCAGGGAAACCTGAGTTGGTCAGAGCACCGAATCCTGCGCGATTAAACATTTCCCACATCGTTTGTGGTTCCATTGATAGCGCAATTTTTGCCGTACCTACGTTACTCGATTGTTGAATGATCTCGGCAACGGTTAATTCTCCTTTGTTGCTAACGTCTCGTATGGTTTTTCTTCCCACTTGCCACGATCCAGGCGCAGTCTGCAGGATCGTATTTGAATTCACTTTTCCGACTTCCAGTGCAATTGCCACTGTAAATGGTTTCAACGTCGAGCCGGGCTCGAAAGTGTCAATCAATGCCCGATTGCGAAGTCTTTCATTATTGATGGTAGATCTTCTGTTTGGGTTATAGGCAGGCCAATTGGTAAGTGCCAATATTTCTCCTGTTTGCGCATCCAGAACTACGATACTGCCTGCTTTTGCTCTATTAGCCAGTACCGCTTGCTTCAATTCCGCATGTGCACGATACTGAATTCTTCTATCAATCGATAAAACCAAATCCTGTCCCGGCCTAGGAGAAAGAATACTTTCGACATCTTCATCAATAATCTGGCCTTTGTTGTCCTTGATCACCCGGCGGCGACCCAGTTCCCCGGCAAGCGTTTCATCCCAACCACGCTCAACACCTTCCTGGCCTTCGTCATTGATATTGGTAAAACCCAGCACATGCGCGGCAAATTCGCCTTCTGGGTAATATCGCTTGGATTCACTGGTTAAATAGATACCCTTGATCTTGAGTTGCATGATCTTTTCAGCGATATCCGGCACGATTTGTCGCTTTAGATAAACAAAGCGCCTATTTTCCTTGGTAAGAAGCGCATTGATATCGGTACTATTCATCTCCAGCAAAGTAGCCAATTGCTGCAGCTTTTCGGGTTTAATATCCACCACTTTCGGGTCAGCAAATATGGAAGCTACAGGTGAACTGATCGCCATGATATGACCATTCCGATCGGTGATCATCCCCCGATCTGCATTCATTTCCAATACTCGGCTATAGCGCGATTCCCCTTTCTTCTGCAAGAAATCGTTGTGCATTCCCTGGAGATAGGCGGCACGTACCGCTAAACTGATTAAACCCAGCACCAACATGCCAAATAGCAGCATGGAACGCCATGCCGATAGTTTGAGTTGCGGTAACACTGGCTTAATCATGGTTTCACGCTCTCCGCATTCATTTCATTCTCTGCTGTATTGATCGATACAATTTGTATGCTAGAAGCGGCTGGCACCATCATGTTCAAGTGTTCCATTGCAATCCGCTCTATGCGTCCATGCATAATCAAAGTGCTCTGCTCCAATTGCAGTCTTCCCCATTCCACTTCCAACTTCTGTTCTATGCCTTTTTCTTTCTCCAATGCCATGAAAAGTTTCCGTACTGTATGCTGCGAGGTCACCACGCCCAATGCGCATACAATTAGTACCAGAATAATGAAGATATTCAATTTGAACACTCTATTTACCCGTTGTTTAACTGGATTCTTTCGGCCACGCGCATCACTGCGCTTCTTGACCGAACATTCTCGGACACTTCCAGCTCATCTGAACGAATTGCCCGGCCCACCAACCGCAATGTTTGCTTGCTGAATCGTTGCAATTCTTTTTCCCGTATTGGCACCCCGCGGGGCAGGTCGTCAGTGCTGGCTGCTGCCCGGATAAATTGCTTCACCATCCGATCCTCCAGAGAATGAAAACTAATTACTACCAATCGTCCACCCGGCCTCAATAAATCCACGCATTGCGGCAAGACCAGTGCCAATTCCTCAAGCTCCTGATTGAGATAAATCCGTATCGCCTGGAAAGTGCGCGTCGCCGGATGACGTTTTTTTTCTCGCTGTCGTGTACGAACGACTGCTGCGACAATCTCAGCAAGTTGTAGCGTAGTAACAATAGGTTGCTGCGCTCTTGCCGCAATAACCGCTCGTGCAATCTGTCTAGCAAACCGTTCTTCGCCATACTCTTTAATCACCCATTCCAATTGATCTTCTGCTACGGTTGCCAACCACTCTGCTGCTGTCTGTCCACCGCTAGTATCCATGCGCATATCGAGCGGCCCCGCTGACCGGAAGCTGAATCCGCGCGCAATTTCTTCTAACTGCGGTGACGACACACCTAAATCCAGCAGCACGCCGTCAATTTGCGAAATTCCCATAACCTGCAGAATCTCCCGCATTCTGGAGAAACCGCTATGGCGCATACAAAATCGGTTGTCCGCAATTGCTTCTCCCGACAATACCGCTGCGGGATCTCTATCCAGCGCAATAAGCCGACCACGCTCACCCAAACGCGACAGGATCAGTCGACTGTGTCCACCGCGTCCAAACGTTGCATCCACATAAACCCCATCCGGTTTTAGCGCCAACGCATCAACGGCTGCGTGCAATAACACCGGAATATGCATCTATTTCTTTTTATCCCATCAATTACAGCGAAAATCCTTCCAATTCAGACGGCATATCGGCATCCTTAAATGCCAGCGCAGCTTCAATTTGTAAATTCCATTGCGTTTCATCCCACAGCTCAAACTTCGTGCCCTGCCCAACCAAAACCACATCTTTGGACAGGCCGGCAAATTGACGCAGCGGTGACGATATTAGAATACGGCTGGCATTATCCATGTTGGTATCGTAAGCATTACCCACCAACAATCTTTGCAAGCTACGGGTTGTTGGGTTAAAACTGGCAAGATTATTGAGTTTTTGTTCTATCGGTTCCCAGGCTGGCTGAGGATAAATCAACAAACACTTTGAAGGATCAACAGTTACTATCAAGTGTCCTGAGCAGGAAGAATCTAGTTCGTCACGGTATCTTGCGGGTATCGCAAGCCTACCTTTTGTATCCAGACTGAGCTGCGTGACGCCACGAAACATGCTGTCTCCTCATATACCGGGAAAATTCATCGAGGCACACCAAATTGACCCACATTGACGTACATTTTCCCACCACTTCCCACTTTAATCAATAAATTCTCGATAGTCAAGCAAGAAATTGGGTTTTTATAGTTATATGACAAAGACTTAAATGTGAAGTCAATTACAGTAGAGTAGGTAGTAAATTATTCAAAGAAATAAGATAGATAGAAGAAAAACCAGAAGTACAATATCAATTTTACTGCGATAATGATTTCAATGAAGCTGTATTTGCATGTAAAAATTACGCATTCGCTTTAATTAATTTTCCCGCCTCATTACAAATATGACACCCGAGTACTGGACACAAGCAACACAGGAACTAGCCGCCTGCGATCAAGTTATGCTGCAATTGATTCAGCAGTTTGAGGGCGCCACGCTGACTTCGCGCGGTTGTGCTTTCACCACGCTGGCGCGCTCCATCGTCGGACAGCAGATTTCCGTCAAAGCCGCCGAAAGCGTGTGGCAAAAAGTCATCCGCGCAATTCCTGACATCGAGCCGTGCACGGTCGCTGCAAAAGAACCGGATTTATTACGAGCCTGCGGACTTTCCGCAAGAAAAATAACTTACCTGCAGGACTTGTCACGGCATTTTATGGAAGGAAATTTGAACGAAACCAGTTGGAACAGCATGGACGATGAGACCATCATCACGCAATTGAGCCAAGTAAAAGGCATTGGACGCTGGACTGCGGAAATGTTCCTGATTTTTCACTTGCAACGCCCGGATGTGCTGCCGCTCGATGACATTGGCCTGCAGCGCGCGATTAGCTTGCACTACTTCGACAAACAAAGCATTGACAAGAAAACCATGATCGAACTCGCCCAGCCCTGGCAACCTTGGCGCTCGGTTGCGACCTGGTATTTGTGGCGCAGTTTGGATCCGTTGCCGGTCGAATATTAAGGGGCATTTGAACAATCGTCCAACTGCCATTCCGTGCGCGGCGAGAAATCTATATCATTTTCTGGCAATTGCAATCCAGTTTAATGAATCGGGCAAGAAGGTTGCAAAACCACAAGACCTAAGGTCTTCTTCAGTCCAATGTGATCGATGATTTTCCAAAGGGTTGGCGGCCACTTCTTGCTCGCAAAATTCTTTAGGCGTACTGATAAGTACAGAACCTTTGCACACTCGCAAGCATTGTTCCAGAAAATACTTTCCTGGATTTTTATCCAAGTGCTCCAGTATATCAATGGCAATCACAAGATCGTAAGCATCATCCGCCAAAGATGGAAGCAGGATTAAGGCATTGCCGATCATCAAATTGTTATAGGCATATTCGTGCACAGGGGTCGCATAGCCGGGATACCCTTCGATGCCATCAATTTTAATTTTCCATTGATCCCGATTCCGTTGCCTTGCAGTCGCACCATTAATCTCAAACAGATTGATATTCTCTAAATTTGTACGCAACAAAAAGCCATACTGACCCATACCAACGCCGACATCAAGAATGGACTGAGGATTTCGTTGCTCTGCAAAGCCAATAATGGCGCTGAGTTGACTGCTATTGCTAAATGGCATATCGGTCTCTTATTTGAAAAGCCGCTAGATTAACAGATTCTTTCTGCCAGGATCATTTGTTTGAAAATCGCGCTACTGATCTCAGACGATTGGTTTAACGGCACGGTATAACGCAATTGTGCCCGCAACGGTGCGATGATGCATAATCGCTTCAACCGGATGGAATCCGGCATTTGTCATAAAAACCGGCAACAGCCCCAGAACATTATCGTGTATCTCTTCAAACCAGCGCATTAACCAGGAAATCAACCACATGCTGAAATCGTGCGGTTTGCCGAAATCCACCACATGCAAAGACCCTCCGGGTTTCAGTACGCGGAATGCTTCTCTAAGCGCGTGCTGTTTATCCTGCCGTGTCAAATGGTGCAGCAACAGGCTGGCGCACACATGGTCAAGGCTTTTGTCTGGATAAGGCAAGCTGGTGGCTGTACCCTGTTGCCACAGAATGTTTTGTCCAGCCTGTCTGGCTTTTCGTTGCGCAATCTGTAGGATTTTAGCGTCGATATCCAATCCATGAATGACAACATTCGGATGGGCCTGTTTGATCAGTAATGTCAGCGTACCCGTGCCGCAGCCCACATCCAGCACGGTTTGTTCAGGCTGAATATGGGCCTGCGCAATCAAGTTTGCATGAATCCCCGATTCCGGGAAAAACCACCGCATCATGGGATCGTACCAGCGCGTCAGCCAGTGATAATGCAAGGCCGGGATGTAATCGGAGTGTTTTTTCATAATGATAAACTTTTCATTTTTACCTTTTTATCCTAAAAATTGCGTAAGGGGAATCAACTACCTTCCCGGCATATACTGTCACGCGACCAATATTTGATCGAAAATCCATAGTGATAGCCAATTTGAAACTGATATGCTTTAATCCTCAAAGAACTGGGTCTTGCAGTTTATCAATAAAATAAAATAACAATCCCACAAGCATGAGCGACAAAAAAAGCTTTTCCGAACGCGATATCTGCACCAAATATATCACCCCTGCGCTGGTGCAAGCCGGATGGGATCTGCACCGCCAGATCCGGGAAGAAGTGAGCTTCACCAAAGGCCGCATTATCGTACGCGGCAAGTTGCATACGCGTGGAGAACAGAAACGCGCCGACTACATTTTGTACTTTAAATCGAATATCCCGCTGGCAGTGATTGAAGCCAAGGAAAACAATTACAGCGTGGGC
>RRZU012154893.1_pt1 | contig 31540 bp, 24 predicted proteins | sample 2165561 | NCBI WGS metagenome assembly RRZU01 (sample SAMN10456909, study PRJNA506462) | wastewater metagenome | isolation source: wastewater sludge | place: USA: Moscow, Idaho | reverse complement strand
GATCTCGGAGAACCAGATCGTGCGGGCACTAAAGACTTCTTCGACGGCGAGATCGAGTCCGCCATATCCCGAAAACAGCGACCCAATTCGCAGCGGCGCGGCCGGGCTTGTGCGGGGTTGGTCTGCCACGGGTGAGCCTCCTGGAACGGTGATCCCCGGAGCCGTGCTGCTGCTCCGAGCTGGTCACCACCCAGGTGCACGAGCCGCCCCATCGACGGCCATTCCTTCGGCACTTCCCGAGTCATGCCGGCTGCCGTCGCTGGCTCAGCCCCTGACCTCTCGCGGTTCGCTCGCACGAGTTGTTACGCCTCTTGCAAGCGAGGAGTACCGGATAATCTGGGGTAGGCGTCAACGCGTATCTGATCCGCGTTAGGGAACCGGACAGAGGAGAGAAATGACGGCTGAGCGGAACGTGGCAGTTCTCGTTGGCAATGGTCTCTCGATCGCATTTAACCCTGAGTTGAACCTTCAGCGCATCACGGAGGAGGTTCTGCAACGCATCGAAAAGTCGGAAGGCGGGGACGTCGTCGTTGCCATGAAGGAGATCGCCGAGCGTGCGCTTCCATACGGAGCAACAAGCGCCGATGACTTTGAGGTGCTTGTCGGCGCATTCGGCGCTGAGTCACGCACGCTTGATGTCCTCGATACCCTTGCTGAGCTGACCAAGCCCTCCGATAAAAAACTCAGGAAGGCTATCCGCCGCGTTTCAAAGTTCGCCGAGCAGGTGCGCGACACAGGTATCTCGCATGTCCTCGAAGTCATTGCTGAGCGATCGCACGCTTACGTCGACGATTCACAGAGTCTCTATGGCCTCGTAACTGCGATCACGGAGTCGTTCAACGGAAGAGTTGTGATCGGCAATCTAAATTACGACACGCTCTTGCTCGCAGCGCTCCTGACGGTATGTCAGCGAGAAGTTGCAGATATGGGGCATGGCAACCGCTTTGTGAATGTCCTGGTTGATGATGAGGTTGAGCGTAGGGTTCATGCGCTGAGGGCTAGCAGTGCTGACTTCCCGAGCAGCAAGAGAGTGCAACTGCTGCATATCCACGGATCACTTACCTTCTGGGCTACGCGCGACCAGACTATCCATGCCAAATTGCCCAAGGAGATGCTGGAAGACGGCGAGCAATGGCGAGCAATCCGCGAAGAAACCACAAACGTCCGGCCCGTTGTCGTTCTCGCGAATCGACGAGACAAAGCAGATCATGTAGCCCAGTTTCCCTTCAACCTTGCCTACGAGATGTTCGCCTCCGGTTTAGCGGAAGCGGATCGGTGGCTCATAATCGGCTACTCCTTCAAAGATGACCCCGTGAACAATACATTGCGTTCGGAATTCATTGAGCGCGATCCGAAACCCCGCGTTCTTGTTGTCACGTATGGTGAGGAGTTGCGTCGCCGAGACGTAGAGCGGGCCTTCGGCTGGGGTGCTGAGGATGGCCGCTCCAAGGCCTGGCTGACAATCAACCGGGATGGCGCCAGTGGTGCCGAAGAAACTGCCTCCTGGCAAGCTTTCATCGAGTAGTGAAATGTACACCTGCATGACGTGACGGTGTCAATGCGGGTGATGTCAGCCGGCGACGGCTACAAGTACCTCCTGCGTACCGTCGCGACTGGTGACGGCGAGCGGACACTCTCCACGCCGCTGACGAGGTACTACGCCGAAGAGGGAACCCCACCCGGACGATGGATCGGCTCCGCGGTGACCGTTCTCGGTGGTGGCGCGCTCGCCGTCGGCGACGAGGTCACCGAGGAACAGCTCCAGCTTCTGATCGGGCAGGGCTTCGACCCGGTGACGAAGAAGGCACTCGGTCGTCCGTATCGGAAGTACCCGACCACGGCGGAGCGCATCGAGCGGCGTACCGCGAAACTTGATGCGAGGCTCCCTGTGACCGAGCGCGCAGCGGCGGTCGCCGCAATCGAGTCGGAAGAAGCTGCCCGGAGTACGCGGAAGGCGGTTGCGGGGTTTGACTTCACGTTCTCTATTCCGAAGTCGGCATCGGTGCTGTGGGCGCTATCGGACGCGGGCACGCAATCACTGATTGCGGACGCGCACCATGCGGCGGTTGCGGAGATGGTTGCGTTCATCGAACGCGAACTCGCTGCAACCCGCGTCGGTGCCGCAGGACGCAATGAGGCGGTTGCGCAGGCCGAAGTCTCGGGTGTGATTGCAACCGCGTTCGATCACTACGACTCCCGTGCAGGCGACCCGCATCTGCACACGCACGTGGTGCTCTCGAACAAGGTGCAGACCGTGCACGACGGCAAATGGCGCTCCCTCGACGGCCGGCCACTGCACGCTGCGACCGTTGCTCTCTCCGAACTGCACGAGGCAGTGTTCGCCGATCACCTCACCCGTGCGTTCGGTGTTGAGTGGGAGGCGCGGCCGATGGGTCGTGACCGCAACCCCGCATGGGCGGTGACCGGTGTGCCCGAAGCGATGGTGGCCGAGTTCTCAACCCGGGCACGTCACATTGATGCTGAGACGGATCGCCTCATCGCCCAATACGTCACAGAGCACGGACGCCGGCCATCACCGGCGGTGATCGTTCGGTTGCGAGCGAAAGCAACACTCTCAACCAGGCCGGACAAGCAGGTGCGATCTCTCGCCGAGCTCACCGGGCAGTGGCGAGAACGTGCATCGCACCTCCTCGGCGAAGACGCCACCCGCTGGGCAAGCACCATCACCGCGAACACTGCTCCCTTGCTGTTGCGTGCGGATGACATTCCGCTCAACGTGATCGACTCGCTCGGGCGCAGTGTCGTTGAGGCGGTCGGTGAGAAGCGAGCGACGTGGCGCAAATGGAACCTCACCGCTGAAGCTGCACGCCAAACCATGCAGTACCGGTTCGCCAGCACCGAGGATCGCGAAGCGATCGTGGGCATGGTCGTTGACGCCGCCGAACGAGCATCCCTCCGAATCACACCACCGGAGCTCGCATCGAGCCCCGAAATGTTCCGCAGGCCGGATGACACGAGCAGGTTCCGCCCGGTGGGATCAACGGTGTTCACCTCCGAAGAGACCCTCGCCGCAGAGGCGAGACTTCTAGAACGCTCCCGCACCACCACAGCGCCGACGGTGCCAGTCGAGGTGATCGAGAAGATCACACGCCGCCCTGACCGTGAAGGCAGACTCCTGGGCGAGGATCAAGCCGCAGCGCTCGCGAAGATCGCCATCTCCGCCCGCGCAGTCGATGTGCTGGTCGGCCCCGCAGGCGCAGGGAAGACCACCGCGATGAGCGCGCTACGCTCCGCCTGGGAACGAGAGCACGGTCGCGGCAGCGTCATCGGGCTCGCCCCATCAGCGGTCGCTGCGCAGGTGCTGTCTGATGATCTCGGCATCCGGGCAGAGAACACCGCGAAGTGGCGGCAAACCCACCAGGAGACCGGTGCGACGTTCCGGACGGACCAGCTTGTGATCGTCGACGAAGCATCACTCGCGGGCACTCTCTCGCTCGACCGCATTACCGCGCATGCCGTGGATGTCGGTGCGAAGGTGCTGCTCGTGGGTGACTGGGCGCAACTGCAATCCGTCACCGCCAGCGGTGCCTTCTCACTCCTCGTGCACGACCGCGACGATGCACCTGAACTCGTCGACGTTCACCGCTTCGTCAACGAGTGGGAGAAGGCCGCATCCCTCGACCTCCGCTACGGACGCACCGAAGCAATCGATACCTACGCCGAACAGGGCCGCATTGCCAGTGGTGACACCGAGGCGATGATCGACGCCGCCTACACCGCCTGGCGCACCGACACCCTGGATGGGCTTGCGGCGGTGTTGATTGCGGACTCCAACGAGTCCGTACACGCACTCAACCAGCGAGCCCGCGCTGACCTGATCCTCGACGGCGCCGTGAACGCACTCCGAGAAGTCGCCCTCCACGGTGACACCCGCGCAGGAGTCGGAGACAGGATCATCACGCGCAAGAACGACCGCCGCCTCGGCGCTGGGCGCGGGTGGGTGCGCAACGGTGACCGCTGGATCGTCACCGACGTGCGAGACGACGGATCGCTCACCGTCCGCCGCCAAGGAAGTAGGGGCACGACGATCTTGCCCGCCACGTACGTTTCCGAGCATGTCGATCTCGGATACGCCGTCACCGCCCACCGTGCTCAGGGCATCACCACCGACACCTCGCACGTACTCGCTGATCCGTCCACCACGCGGGAGAACCTCTACGTTGCGATGACCCGCGGACGGCACGCGAACCTCGTCTACGTTGCCAGCGACCGCCCTGACGACAGCCACACAACACCGCACCCTGCGGACGATCCGGATGCGACCGCGCGAAGCGTGCTCTACGGGGTACTGCAACACGTCGGCGCGGAACTCTCCGCGCACGAGACCATCACCGCCGAACAAGAAACGTGGGGGTCGATCTCGCAGCTCGCGGCGGAGTACGAGACCATCGCGCAAGCCGCCCAACACGACCGCTTCGCCACCCTCATCCGCCAATCCGGCCTCACCCCGGACGAAGCAGAAGACACGATCCACTCCGACGCATTCGGCGCCCTTTCCGCTGAGCTCCGGCGAGCAGAAGCGAACCACCACAACATCGAGACCCTCATGCCACGCGTCGTCGCAGCGCGCGAGTTCAGCGATGCGGACGACATCGCCTCCGTGCTTCACCATCGCCTCGCACGAGCCACCGCACGACCGGCAGGCTCAGGCCGCACCCGCAAGGCGCCCCAGCTCATCGCTGGCTTGATCCCCGAAGCTGCCGGTGAGATGAGCGCCGAGATGCAGGATGCTCTCACCGAGCGCCGCGAGCTCATTGAGCAACGCGCTGACGCGATCCTCGACCACGCCGTCAGCAAGAATCAAGACTGGGCGGTCGCGCTCGGAGTGCGACCCACTGAGCTGAGAGCAGTGGCAGCATGGAACCGCCAAGCGCGCACAGTCGCGGCATACCGTGACCGCTACGGGATCACCGCGAAGACGCCCCTCGGCCCAGCCCCGGATAGTGATGCGCAGAAGCTCGATGCCGCACGAGCAGCAGCGGCTCTGGCGAGACTTCGCGACATGGCTGCGCAGGCATCGGAGCCAGCCACGCGCCGGGCACAGGGACGCGACCGATCCGGCCTCGTGCGCTGAGCCGAGGCCGCCGGGCTCTTCCCGATGTCTGACGCGCGACGTACAGTGGAGGGACAAGCAAGGCGACTTTCAAATGTGTGTCGCCGTCACCCCGAGCGTGACGGTATGACGGCCTCCGGGCAGTCCTTCAAGGTTCTTTGTCGCCAGACTCTGAGAAGAGGACTGCCGTCATGATCCGCCAACTCTGGACCCTCAGCATCCGTACCCGCGCATTCCTGCGCCGCTACATGCCCACCAACATCCTCCTCAACACCATCCGAACCCGCCGAGGACTCAAATGGGGCGTACCCGCGATGCTCCTCGCCGCGCCGTACCTCCTCGCCGCGAGCATCTGCACGAACCTCATCGACAACGGCGCACCTGGATGGCTGTACCTGGTCGTTCTGCTGTGCGTATGGAACGCGTTGAAATTCCTGTGGATCGGGCCCGTCAGCCTCATTCATCTCGTGCTCATCCGAACTCGTGAGCGGCGCACGCGCTTGGCCAGCTGGAGCGCATAACACAAGGCGGCCGGAGGTCCGCCCGCTGCCGGAGTTTGTCGCTTGAGCGCAAGCCGCGCATTATCTAGCTCTGAAACTGGAGAGAGTGTGATGCCCGAGGAAGGTAGGCCCGGATGACTGAACCGAATCGTTCTCTTGTGCATCTGGAACGCCATGAAGCTGACCGTTATCGGGCGTGTCCGCGTGATCCTACTTATCCGAGCCAGACCGACCGAACGAATTGAGTAGCGATGCACTCGACATGATTCTCGGGACTCCCTCGCCGAGGCAGGGGCTGCCGCTGCAGGGCGCGCATTTGAGTGCGCGGCCTGCAGCGACCTCGTTGGAGAAACGATCTGTCCTAGCGGGACATGATAATAACGTCCTGCGTTGCGGTTGCCACGGCTATGCCGTCCTTCACAATCCATGCCTGAACCCAGTGTGCGCCAGGGAAATCGCTTGTCTCCTGGATCTGGTTTCCGCGCTTCAAGATCTCTCCTCGGAATGCTTTCCGGCTTGCCGCTTCGGGCCCAGCGTTCCGGACCTTCCAGTACACGTCGTACGGTTCCTGCACAGTGCAGCCCTCGATTTCGAATTGGAGGGAGCGCCCGATTGGGACCAGATTGCCGTTCGCGCTGAGCGGGCGGTAACGCCCGCGACCCTTCTTAGTTGGTGACATCCGGCCGACGATGCGGAAGGTGTCGGCGGCTGACCGACGCTCGGGGTAACCGAATCGTTCCGTGATGGTGAGCTCTCCGGGGGCCATTTGGTGTTCATAAGTCGGTGTCTTCGGCGCGGCGGATGCGGAGAGCGCCAGTGTGGAGGTGGCGCTGCTCGCGCCGAACGAGTCGCCGAACAGCTTCTTCCACTTGTCGACGCTCTCAGAAGCCGCGGCGTCGATCGCTTCGCTGGCCAGCCGCGCCCAGCGCTTCAGTTGGCTCTTGAGGTTGTCGAATCCTGTTTGGGTGAGACGGTCCGCGAGGTTCTGACCGATGCGGTCATCCACCCACGGTGGCACCGAGTGCAGTTCGAGGTAGTCGCGGAGGTCTTCGACCAGTGCGGTGAAGGTTGTCGCGATGTTGCCGTAGTTGTCTATGCCGGCGAAACTCTTGACCCGTTCGGCGAGCAGAGCGGCCAACACGACTGAAGGGCAGTCGATGGAACTGCGATCGCGCAGCCACTTGACGAGTCGGATGACGCGAACGAGATGGCCGTTGGTGGTGCTGTTCTGTTCGTTGAACCAGTCCGTGAATGCGGTCGGGTCCTGTCGAATGAACTCGTTACGGGTGCGATGGGTGATGTAGGTCAGGCCGTCAGCGCGTTCGATGAACGGTACGACATCGATGTGGAAGTCGTTGGCGAAGTTGATAGTCACGCACCGCTTCCCGAGCACAGTCTTTTCGGCGTAGCGGGGCACCGCGTCGAGCGCCTTCTTCAGTTCGAGGGTGTACTTCTTTGGTTCCCACTCGTCCTGCTCTGTCATAGGCAGCAGAACGTCCGCATCGAAGTCGTTACCGGACAACGGCTTGATGATGGTTCTATGTGCGAAGGATCCCTGCGGGATAAGACTGCCTTCGAGCTTGTCCTCGAGGATGGTGCTCTCTTCGAGCGCGGTATCGAGAGACGAGACCCGTGAATGCAGCGTGTCGAGCCGCGCCTGGTTCAGGTTGACGTGGTCGCGGAGGAAGTGGTTGAACTCCCTGATGCGTGCGGTCATTCGGTGACCTCCATAGCAGCCTCGTAGCCTTTGTCGGTGAGCTGATACACGATCATCTTCGGCTGAGCGATACGCATACGGTAGCGACCTATAGCGATGGCAGCGGGAGCCGGCGCTGATGCGATCAGGTGCAGCGTGCGGACGTCGGGGAGATCGTTCTCGATGTGTGCAAGCGCCTCGCGCCACGCGCGTCCGAACTCCTCCAACGCTGCGCGGGTGCTGATGAGCTCGGGGTGAGGCATCTGCCCTGTGGGCGAGATTATGACGCGCGGGAGGGATGTCAGGCCCGAGGGAAGGCGGGATTCCTTTACAGGCGAGGTCAGCTCGACGATGACTGTTGCTTCGTTCGCGGGAGTGGGCGATGAGATGAGGGCGACGTCGAACTTCGGTGTCTGAATGCCGTCACCCCACGCCCACGCGGTCACGTCGTCAACGCGCTTTCGTCTGAATAGCCGGGTCTCGGTCTTGTCGTCAAGCTTCGATCCCAGGTAGACCAGCGAAGGGATAGGAGCGAGGGCGAAGACGCTGATGGTCTCTATGTCGCCGGCTGTGACAGCTTCAGCGACGCGAGCTGTGAGGCGATCGAGTTCTGTCCGATGCGCGTCCCAGGCCCATCCGTCGTTCGAGTTGCCGGGCAGGTGGAGAGTGAACGCACCGTTTCGGGTGTCGTCACCCATGCCTGTGTACCCCTCGGGGCGCAGCGCCTCAGCAACCTGTGAGAGCGATACCGGTGCGGCTGTCCCGCGGATGTCGGCGCTCACCGTCACTACTGACGTGGGTCGCAGGATTGCAAAGTCGGTAACCTCGCGGACGCGGCGCTCGTGCAGTTGTTTCTTCTGGGTCAGGAAATCCACTGTGTACTTATCGCGATATACCTTGTCGTCGATGCGTTTGTGGCACGAATAGCAGAGCAGCATAAGATTGTCTTCGAAGGCCCGGGCGTTCGCGTCCAGGTCCGATTCGCCGCGTGGCGCGTTCTTACCTGAGCTGGCGCCGACGATGTGCGCGATCTGTCCCACCGGGATGGCGTGCCAGAATGAGTCGGCTCCGTTGAGGAGATAGGTAGCGCAGAGCACGCACCGCCCCGCGGCCTTCGCCCATATTCGAATCCTCGTGTTGTCTGGCACGTCCTTACGCTGAACCTCTGTGTCGCGTGTGGTGACCTCACTCACTGCTTCTTTCATCATGATGCGCACCTCCGTGGACGCACCGAAGCGGTGAGTTGCGGGACACGCGTCGTCTTGACGTGTCCGCGCGGGCCAAAGAGCGGAGGTACCAATCTCGCCAGGTCATGGTGCTCTCCGCCCTGCCACTCGTCCGGGTCTCGGGTTGTAGTGCTTCGGGATTCCAGGGTATCTACAGGCACCGACATTCGACGGAACCGTATGAACGACGAGTTCGTGGGTTCCACGAGCACAAAACCTCGATCAAAGGAATCTGAGTGACCACCGCTGTGAACCGTGATTGTGACGGCGGTATGACCACACCTTATGAGGAAATCAGGTTGGCACCGGTGTCAGAACATTAGATCGCTGAGACTCGACGCCCATTCACCAGTTACTGCTTGCATCGGGGCGAGCCTGTCGGGGAACTCGTTGTGTCGGTTCATGGTGGCTGTCGCGCCGAAGCGGAACTCCCATCGCCCTGTCGGGGAGAACAAGCAGGCTGCGACGACATCGAAGCCATCGATGGGATAGAACCTGGACGCGGGGTCGTTCTGGGAGGCGCGGGTCTTCTGCACCTCGACCTTGAAGTCCCCGTTGGCGTAGGTCTTCGGGCTGGCGTTCTTGCACTCGACCCGAAGCATCCGTCCGTCATCGAGTGTGACGTTGAAGTCATGTTGAGCGTCGAGGTCGAGCCTCTTGACGGATGCGACACCGGGGGCCTGCTGGAGCTGGAGTTCGAGGTGGTACTCGGCCACGCCACCGCGGACGGCGACCGCCAAACGGTTGCGGCCGCCGATGATGTCGAGAATCTGCTGACTGGTGAGCGCGAACTGCTCTTCGAGGACGTGGCGGCGCGGTGCCTCATCGGACGTGTCGTGGGCGGCCACCGCCAGGGCAGCGGAGTAGCGAAGGGGCGGGTCCAGGCGCAGCGAGGTCGCGCGGCGTTCCAGCCGGGCGTAGTCGATCAGCCGGTCGGGGGTGAAAGCGACCACGGTTTCCAGGCTCGTTGGGGAGCGTGCTTCTGATCGCTTGTTGCCGGCCCGGTTAATCTTCTCCCAGACATGCCATCCTGTGTCCTTGGCCTGGTCGATCTCGGCGTCTTTGGCGTAGAAGGAGATCCCCATCGGCAGCGGGTCCCAGAGGTTGGCGTCCAAGCCAAGGATGATCCCGGCTTCCAGGTCGACACCGAGGATCATCGTGACGTCCACGCCGGCGACGTCGCGGCCGACCGGATGCTCGCGCTTCCAACTCTCTTCGGAGCCGTAACGCAACTGGCCCCGCACCTCATCGTCAGGCCGATTCTTGATCACTTTGTGCGTGATCCGGAAGGGGTAGACGAGCAGGCCGAGGCGTTCGTCGGAGTCCATCTGCACGCCGAGGTAGAGGGGCGCTCGGTTGGTGTCGCTGGCGTAGATCACTCGACCGCCGGACGCCTCGACCGCGTTGATGAGGAACTCGTACTGGTCGGCACGCCCGGAGACACGGTAGACCTCACCGAAGGCCCGGCGAGCGATCGTCTCGTCCTCCATCGGGCACCTCCTGACCTCGGCTGTCCACCGAATTCGTCGGTCACACTGGGAATGTCGGTGGCACTTGGCAGACTGCTCTCAACGATAATGGTTGTACACGTCCGTCCGCAGGAAGCGGGCGGCGTGCGTATGAAAGGGAGTGAGGTGGCGTATGGGTGAGCAACTGCCGGTGGTCAGTCTGTTCTCCGGCGCTGGTGGTCTCGACCTCGCCGTGGAGCGTGCCGATGCCGAGCCGCTGGTCGGTGCGGATCCGGGTAGTGGCCTGCTACGGGTGTCGGTCGCTACGGACTACAACGAGCCCGCACTGGCGACTCTCAAAGCTAACTTTGACTCCACCGCCACGCTGACCGGTGACATCCGCACCACACCGACCGAGCAGATCCTCGCAACGGCGGGCCTGCGGCGCGAGGAGCCGGTGCTCGTGGTTGGCGGCCCGCCATGCACCCCGTTCTCGAAGTCGGGGTTCTGGTTGGAGCAGAAGCGAGAGAGCCGCGACCCCAATGCCTCCCTGCTCGATGAGTACGTCCGGGTAGTGCGTGAGTCGCGTCCCGAAGCGTTCGTGCTGGAGAACGTGCAAGGCCTGACCTACAAGACCCACAAGGCCCAGTTCGAGCGTCTACTCAAAGGTCTGGGCGAACTGGGCTACAACCCGCAGTGGAAGGTGCTTCTCGCCGCCGACTACGGCGTGCCGCAGCTACGCCGCCGCGTGTTCGTTGTCGGCAGACGCGACGGGAAGAAGTTCGAGTTCCCCGAGCCCACCCACTCCGGGTGGAGCGAGCGCGACCGCACGATCGACACCACCAAGATCCCGCACGTCACCGCGGCCCAGGCCTTCGCTGATCTGCCCCGTCTCGTGCGGGCATCGACAGAAGAGCTCGTTGACGGGCAGTATGGCGAACTGGCCGCAGAGGTCCCGCCCGGCCAGAACTACCTCTGGCACACCGAGCGTTACGGCGGACGCAACCACTTCCAGTGGCGGAGCCGCTACTGGACCTTCCTGCTCCGCCTCGACCCCAACCGGCCATCCACCACACTTCAGGCACAGCCGGGACCGTGGGTTGGCCCGTTCCACTGGGAGAACGTCAAGACCGCGAACGGTGACCAGCGAGCACGACGCCTCCGGGTCAACGAAATGCTCCGCCTAATGTCCTTCCCCGACGACTTCAAGATCGACGGCACCCGCGCAGACGTACAACGCCAACTCGGTAACGCCGTCCCGCTGGAACTCGGCAAGGCTGTGGTCCGAGCGCTGATGGATCAGCTCGGGTACCTTGATCGCCATCAAGCAACGCGCGAGGCTGTCTTTGCCCAACCTCGTGCGATCGCTTCCTTCCCTGTGCACAGCTGACGTGGGACACTGAGCAGATGAGTCAAGTGTCCGAGCGGAGTGCGAGTGACGTCTCGGTCGCGGAGACCCTCGATCTGCTCGACGAGCAATTCCCGGGGCTCGTGGATGCTGTCGCAGATGGGACATACGCCTTCTGGCTCGGCTCGGGTATATCACGAGAGTGTGTAGAGGACGTGCCGGCGCTCGTCACGAGAATCCTGCTCTACCTGCAACGCTCAATAGACCCAACAAACGCTCACTGCAAGTTCCGAAACGCCTTCGAAGAAGCTCTCGAGCTTGCAGCTCTCTCTGAGATAGAACAGGAACACACAGATCTTTCCCGGGACGTTACAGAGTGGGCTACCTTCAGCGCCATAACGAAGCGTCTGTCTGCGCAATACGCGCAACTCCTCGACATCACGATCCCGGGAGAGCGGCCGGACTTCCTGCTCTGGACCGTGGTTGACGCGTCGGCGACTTATGGAGATGCCTCCATCCGGCCCGGGACGGAACATTACTGCCTCGCAGTCCTGATCGTCGAGGGGATGTTGCCAGACATCGTCTCGGCAAACTGGGACGGACTTGTTGAGAAGGCCGTCGCTGATCTAGTTGGAGAACAACAGTCGATCCTCGCGGTTAGGGTACGTGGCGACGACTTCCGTGAGCCCAACGCTCGGTCGCGGATACTGAAGTTCCATGGGTGCGCTGTCCGCGCCAAGAAGGACGAATCGGCTCATCGTGCTCTTTTAGTCGGCCGACGCTCGCAGATCACGCAATGGCCGCATGACGCTGACCATGCTGTGATGCGGCAGGAGATGAGCAACCTCGCCGCAACGCGCCGAACCCTGATGATGGGGCTATCGGCGCAAGACCCGAACATCCAGGATCTCTTTGTTTCAGCTGAGGGACTCCTCGCTTGGCCGTGGCCAAGTAGCCCCGCCGCCTTTGTCTTCGCAGAAGAGGCCATTGGCAGTCACCAGCGAAATATCTTGCGAGTGAGCTATCCCAGCAACTACAACGGGCATGAGGCGGAGATCGAGCAAAGTGCGCACCTTCGTGCCTTCGCTAAGCCGCTCTTAGCCGCTCTGGTGCTTGGCGCGCTCGTCGCCAAGCTTGAGACGCTAGCACGCCTCTCAATTGTAGAAAGCCAATACTCCGCTCTTGCCAGCGAGATCCGCGAGGGACTCGCGTCTGTCAGGGCTCTTGCCGCAACCAGCGTTGACGAATCGCCGGATCGGGTTCTGGGCGTCATCGCAGAGGTCGGGCGCGCCTTATCGTTGTTCCGCGAGGGGACTGCTCCAGACACCAGCCTTTCCTACACGCCAATCGGTAGTGTATCCGCGAATCAGATCACCGATGATCCTGTCCTTCGCCAGGGAGGGACGCCGCGGCTTGCTCTCGCAATATCTTTGTTCGGTCTGGGGCATGCGCGCTCGACCTGGACACTAACCGCGGACGCAGAACGAGGTGTGTTCCGGGCGGCATTTCTCGTCGAATCGGGAGGCCATAGATCACGAGTCTTCTTCGCGGCGAACGGTGAAGCGGCTCTGCAGCTTGAACTCAACGGATTTGTTAGCGACGAGGATGCCAGTGTTGTGGTTGTTCACAGTGCGAGGCGTGCGCCCGCCAAGCAACGGTCGCCTCGATCAGCGCCGGGGCGGACTGGTCGTAGAACCGCCCGGCACATTGACATGGCAGAGGTTGTCGGGAGTGCAAGTAACCCGTCCGATCTGATGCAGCGTTTCCGAGAGGAGATCACGCTTTGACTCACAGCCAACCTGTCGCCAGGGTAGTGAAACTACTGCAGGCGAACGGGTACGAACTCGCGAACGGTCCTTTGCGAGTCGGTACTCTGTCATTCGAGTTCGCAGCAACGTTGTTCGGTACAGCGCACTCCTTCGACATGGTGCTCGTCGCGGACATGATCACTGAGCCTGGAGACAGCGCTCTCCTCCGCAAGGTGGAGGCGGTAGGCCGAGCCCTCGACATGATCGAGTCAAGACGTTCCTTTACATTAATCGTCGTGGGCCCACAACTCGGCGACATCACCGTGCGCGAAGCGTCCCGAGTGTGCAGGGTACTGGCAGTGGGCACACCAACGGGACGAGGTGCGGACCAGCAAGTTAGGGACGCGTTGTCCGTTCTGTTGCCACTGACTCTCCCCGCGGGAGCCATCACCAGCATCCACCCACTCGACGCATTGCGCGCGAACCTCAACGGTAGCGTTCCATCTGAAGTTGAGGAGATCATCGAACGTGCGAAGGACGGATCAGAAGCCGTCCGGGAATCCCTGCGGCGATGGTTGGTGTCGACCCTCCCGGAGGCCGACTGATAATGGCCCACAGACTCGAATCGGTGTCAATCACTGACTTCAGGAGCATCGGAGGAACCGTCACCGTTCCACTCGACGCACAGATGGTCCTTTTGTATGGGCCAAACGGAACAGGGAAGACGAGTGTCCTTTCCGCCATCGAGTTGGCCCTCACTGGGTCGGTTGATGCAATGAGGCGAGTCGATGGCAATTTCCTCCAGCACCTCGTACATCGTGGCTCATCCCATGCTGAAATCTCCGTGACTGGCCGGCTCCCGGGATACACAGACTCTCAAAGCTGGTCACTTTCTTCACAGGACAAGGGATGGCCAGCAGCCGGAATACTCCAGGGACCGGATGCCAGCTACTACAGCGAACGTTGTTACCTCGCGCAGGCAACGCTCGGACGACTGCTTGAGATTTACGAGAGCAACGAACGCAGTCATGAGTCTGCTCTAACCAGATTCGTAAACGATGTTCTTCGTCTCGACTCTCTACAGTCGCTGATCGAAGGTCTCCACGAGGCGAGAGACATTCGCAACACGCGCCATCTCGTCCCCGAGTTCGCCGCACTGGAACGCGAACTCAAAGCAAACTCCAGCGACGAGGAGCGCGTGCGTGTGGCGCTTGCCTCGCTCCAAGCCGAGTTGGACGCCATCGCTAGCGAGGCGGTTGCATCGCTGGAGCAACTCAACATCACCTCAGATGAACCGCTTCAGCAAGCCTTCGATTTAGCGCTACATGAGACGGAGTCTCTCTCGGACGAACGCACCCTCACCGAGTTGACGCGGCATCGCCGTGAGATCGACGATATGCGTCGACAGCTCACCAGCGCTGGACAGGCGAGCAAGGAAAATGACTTTGGTGTGCTCGAAGTCCGCGCGGCTGACTCCGCGTCTGCGCTTGATGTATGGGCCCGCTCGTCCGGCAGTGCCATCGACGCTGTCCTCGACGAAATTCGATCCGATTTTCCGAGCCTGCCCTCGGCTGCAGAGACCAGTCCAGCAGATGCTTTGAACCGTGCTCTTGAGAGTGTGAAGGGGGAGCTGGAACGCGCTCGTAGCGCTCGTAAGGTCGACGACGAGCGCCTGAGCGCAGAGAGCGAACTTGACGGGCGGATTCAGCAGCAGCATTCCCGTCTCGCGGTCATCGACGAAAGGACGTCAACAGACCTCGCTGGTGCAGCTGAGATTGCCCGAGTATTGACCGAGGCGGTTCCACACACGCACGACTCCACCTGTATTCTTTGTGGCCGCGACTACGCCGAGGTGTCTGATGAACCGCTGTCTGCGCATATCGCGCGTCGCGCCGCACAGCTCACTGAGCAGGCAGATCGGCTCTCTGCTCTTGCTCAGGCAAGGATGGAGGCAACTGAAGAACTGAATCGAGCCACCAACTCCTTGACACTGCTTCGTGCTCAGATCCTCTCCTCGGCAGCCAAGAGCGAACTCATATCGAGAGCCGCGAAGATGGAAAGTTGGATGACCCGTCTGCAAGACCTAGCGACTGAGGCCGACAGAGGCACTGTCCTCGCCCGAACGAGCAACGAGGCCCGCCGCTTGCTATTGACCGCTCGAAGGGATGCTGAGGCTTTGGCGTCCATCCGAGAGTCGGCTAGCAGGACGAGCGATGCTCTCCGACTACCTCATGTCGGCGACTTTGAACCAGTTTCTGATCTGCTTGGCCGGTTGAGCACGCATGTGCATTCAGCCATCAGCGAGACGGAGCGACGCATATCTGCCCGCAAGCTCCTTGAGCAGCTCCAAAGGAGATGGAGACAGGTAAGCACTGACCTGGAGAATTCGAGAAAAGAACAGCGCTCGATCGTTCAACACGCAACAGAACTTGTTGGTGCGCGTGACCTGTTCGAGGAGAACCGGGGCATCGCACGCCAGGTGGTCCGTACGTCTACGGAAGTGCGTCAATCCATCATTAGCACCGTGTTCAACGACAGCCTCAATAAAGTGTGGCGCGATCTCTTCGTTCGACTTGCCCCGCACGAGCCGTTCGTCCCTATATTCGACGTTTCTGAGGATGTCGCGGACCAATCACCGAGGTTGAAGACCGCCTATCGTGGCGGCGGTAATGGGGGGAGCCCCGGAGCGATGCTGAGTGCCGGAAATCTCAACACCGCAGCGCTGACGCTCTTCCTTGCGCTTCATCTGAGTACCAGTGACAGGCTCCCGTTCCTGGTTCTTGACGACCCAGTGCAATCGATGGATGACGTGCACATCTCGCAATTCGCTGCTCTTCTGCGCACGCTTTCCAAGCAGCACGGAAAGCAGATTATTGTCGCAGTGCACGAGAGAGCACTCTTCGACTACCTGTCACTCGAACTTAGCCCTGCGTTTCCCGACGACCGATTGATCACGGTCGAGCTGAAGAAGCATGCCTCGGGCACTACCGCTGCGGAGCCCACTTACCATCACTGGCACGAGGATCCGGTACGTGCGTCTGCATGATTTGAAGTGGACCAATTAGGTGACCAACAGCCTGCAAACCCTGGAAAATGTGACGTGCAGAGCACGCTCCTGAAACACTAAACCCTTGGTCAGGTGGGCTATGGCCCCTGTTCCTGCCATCTGGGGGTCAGGGGGACCAAAAGGGGACCAGAATCATGCAAACCCTGCATTTCGTGACGTGCTCTGCATGATCTGATCCGCGGAAACACGCGGTTTTCGGTGAGTCTTGAACCGTCTGGACGCCTGGGGGTCAAGGGGTCGCAGGTTCAAATCCTGTCAGCCCGACGCATCGCTCCGGAGGGAACACCACTTCCCACCGGGGCGATGTCTCGTTTAGCCGCTGGACCAGTCCGGTCGCATCACGCAACATCGTCTGCTTGGTCTTCTTCGGGGTGCCAGGGGTTGGGTTTCTGGGGTGGTGGTTGTGTGTGGGGGCGGGGTCCGACGCCGTCGCGGGGGCAGGCGGGTCCCTCGGTCGTGGGTGTTGGGGTGTTGTGGTCGTCGGGTTTCGTGAGTTCGATGTCGGCGAGCAGGAACCTGCGATGCTGGCGTGGTTTCCTCGCGGGGTCGATGTGTCGGGGTGGGGTGAACCACGGCCTCCCTGTCTCTTCGTCGAGATGGACCTGCCATTGAGAGTGCTCGGACTGTCCTGGGTCTGGTTCCACCAAGCGGTGGTGCCAGGGACACAGCAGGATCCCGTTCGAAAGCACGGTTTGGCCGCCGTGGTGCCAGGGGATGATGTGGTGTGCTTCGCAGGCCGCGGCGGGGGTTTCGCAGTGGGGGAACGCGCAACCCTGATCCCTCATATTGAGGGCGGTCCGTAGTCCCCTGCTGAAGAGGCGGTGGGGTTGGCCGACGTCGAGGATCTCCGAACGGGTGCCGAGGATGATGGGGATGATGTCGGCGTCGCAGGCGAGCCGGCGAGCCTCACCCGCGGAAATGGGCTGTCCGTTGTCGAGGACTGCAGCGGGTCCGACCCCGGTGGTGAGTGTGGTTAGAGGGATGGTGATCTTCGCGGTGGGCCGGTCGAAACCCTGCGCGGGGACGGTTCCTGCGTTGGCGGCGATTTCGGCGAGGAGGATGAGTGCGTCGGCACGGCGGGCGTCTGGCCCGGGGAGGTCGCCGGTTTGCCGGTAGGAGGAGATCGGCGGCATCAGGGCGTCGATCTGCGCGCCGAGGAGGGCGGCGTCGGTGATGGGGAGGCGTCCGGTGATGGTCATGGAGCCGTGGTGGTCGGGGCGGAGTTTCAGGAACCGTCCGGCCTTCGCACGGCGCTCCTCGCCGGCGAGCCGGTCGGCTTCGGCCTGCTCGGCGCCGACGGGGTCGAGGATCTCGGTCATCCGGGAGGCCAGCGTCCGTAGCTCCTTCGGGCCGAGGGTATCGGTGTAGCCGAGAACGGTGTGCTGCGCGATCTCGAGGTCGTGGCGGGTCAGTGTGTAGGGGAGTTTCTTCAACCCGGCCACGATCGCCTCGGCCTGCGCCAGCGACACGGCGCCTTCTTCCAAAGCTCGGGCAATATGGGGGAAGCGTTCGGCCAGGTCCCAGGACAGCCGCAGGGCGGCGGTGGCCTGCGCGGTCGTCGTGCGTGTCGATGACCGAACCCGGTCGAGAACCACATCGGTGCCGTTCATCCTCGCGTCGTGGATCAGGTGTAGCTTCAGGCCGGCGAGCTGATCCTGGGTCTCTTCCAACACCGCGAACAGGGTGTCGAGTTCGGCGGCGTGATCGCGTGAGCTGTTGGCGCGCGCGGTGTCCCAGGCGGCAGTGATGAACTGCTGTCCCAAGGCCCGCACGTCATCGTTCATACGTACGATTATATGCGAGACTGCAGGCACCCGCCAAGAAAATTTCTCTGCTTATCCCCCCGAATATGATAACGATTAAATAACGCCTGTAGCTTGGCAACCCCTCAGTATGGAGCATGGACGTGGTGAGTTCCAGGCCGGCGGGGCACGTTGTGGATAGCGTGATCAACCAGGGAATTTCTGTGGATAACCGGTGCTCGACATTTCACCTGCCCGTAACCGTCCGTTATCACCAAAGGCCACTTTCGGTGTTTAGCTGGGTGGCAAGAGTAGGAGAGCCTCCGCTGAGGGGCCTCCCAGAGATCGGCCACGAGCCGACGACAGGGCCCGCGCCTCGCGCCGGAGCCCTGACCGCGACAGGCGGTCACACCCAATGATGCGCTCCTGAGGGGGAATCGTGTCTGCGCCTATTTCCACAACCGATCTCGCGGCCTTCGACGGTCTTGTTCCCGAGTCGCGCCGCGCAAGAAGCAAGAATCCGTACACCCCGGTGATGGTCACGGTGGCCATCGCGGCCACCATCGGAATCCTCGCCTACGCGTGGTTTCTCCTGAACCCCCAGAATCGCGGCGATCTCCTGCCGTGGGGGATGGTGATCTGCGCCGAGGTCATCCTGATCTTTCACGCGCTGATGGCGATGTGGGCGATCTTCGCCGGGCGAAAGGACCCGCGCACGTTCGCGTTCCACGACGCGCAGCGCGCCCTGTACGACCCCGTCGTCAACGAGAACCTCGGGGTGACCGACGATCCCGCCCGGTGGCCGCTGCACCTGGATGGCGCGCCGGCGAGCGTCGACATCCTGATCACCGTCTACGGCGAGCCGATCGAGGTCATCCGGCGGACGGCCGAGGCCGCGAGGGCCGTGCGCGGGGCCCATCACACCTGGATCCTCGACGACGGCAGGTCCGACGAGGTCCGCGACATGGCGGCCGGCCTGCACATCGGCTACGTGCGGCGGCTCACCAGCCACGGCGCGAAGGCGGGCAACGTCAACAACGCGCTGACCATCGCGAAGGGCGAGTACTTCGTGATCCTGGACGCGGACTTCGTGCCCCGGCCGGAGTTCCTGGAGGAGACCCTCCCGTTCATGGGGGAGCCCACCGTCGCCTTCGTCCAGACGCCCCAGACCTACGGCAACATGAGCAACATCATCTCTCGCGGCGCGGGGTACATGCAGACAATGTTCTACCGGTTCATCCAGCCCGGCCGCGGCGAGTTCAACGCCGCGTTCTGTGTGGGCACCAATGTGCTGTTCCGCAGGGCGGCGGTGCTCGACGTCGGCGGGATCTACACGCAGTCGAAGTCGGAGGACGTCTGGACGTCGCTCCTGCTCCACGAGCGCGGATGGAGGTCGATCTACATCTCCAAGACCCTCGCGGTCGGCGACGCGCCCGACACGATCGAGGCGTACACCAAGCAGCAACTGCGTTGGGCCACCGGCGGGTTCGAGATCCTCTTCACCCACAACCCGTTCAGCCCCAAGCGCTCGCTAAGCCTCGATCAACGGCTCATGTACTTCGTGACGGCCACCTTCTACCTGACCGGGATCGCCCCGGGGATCCTGCTCTTCGTGCCCGCGCTGGAGGTCTTCCTCGACCTGCACCCGGTCAACCTCCAGGTCTCCACGACGACCTGGTTCGTCTACTACTCGGGCTTCTACCTGCTGCAGATCCTGCTGGCCGCGCTCACGCTCGGCACGTTCCGATGGGAGGTCCTCGTGCTGGCGGCGAACTCGTTCCCGATCTATCTCAAGGCGCTGCGCAATGCCTTCCTCGGGGTGGACACGAAGTGGCACGTCACCGGGGCGACGGACCGGAGGTCGTCGGCGTTCACCTTCATGATCCCCGTGGTGCTGACCTTCGTCTTCCTGCTCGGCACCTCGATCGTGGCGCTCTGGCGCGACGTGGGACTGGGCAGGCTGAACGTCGCCACCTTCTGGTGCGTGGTCAACACGCTCATCCTTGGGGCGTTCATCGTCGTGGGCCTGCGCGAGGGACGCGCGACCCGCGGAAACGCCGATCCCACCGACGTCGACCTCGCGGACGCCGTCGCCGAAGAGGCGGCCCCCGAGCCGCTCAACCTCGACATCATCCTTACGGCTCGCCAGCGGGTAGGGCTGCTGGCGGAAGGGGAGACATCATGACCTGGTCCATCCGACTCAAGCTCTGGGGCGGCATCCTGGTGGTCGCCGCGCTCGTCTTCGCGCTCACGCTGCTGTTCAACCAGCGGCAGTCGCAGGTGGCCAGCGTCACCGCGTCCATCGACGCGCCCGCCGCGACCGTCGGCTCGTCGTACGGGGGAGTGGTGACCGACCTCTACGTCCGCCAGGGCGAGGCCGTCACCGCCGGCGATGCGCTCTTCACCCTCAACAGCATCCAGTTGCAGCAGGACGTCGGCAACGGCCTGAAGCCCGTGTCCACCGAGGCCTACACACTTGACCCCGCCTCCGGCACCGTCACCTACAAGGCCGTGTCCAACGGCTATGTCGCCTCGATCGACGCCGAGCCCGGCACCTTCCTGGCCAACGGCACGCCGATGGCTCTCGTGGTCGCCGACGGCGAGCGCACCGTCACCGCTCAGTTCGAGCTGGAGCCCACCGAGTACGGCAGGGTCGAGCAGGGGGCGGGGGCCCGGATCGTGCTGCCCAACAACCAGACCGTCCTGGGCACGGTCAGGGGCGTCGAGGTCAACACCAGCGGTCAGGGCGATGCGATCACCCGCGTCGTCATCGTCAGCGACGCGCTGACGGACCCGAGTCTCGCCGCCCTGACAAGGCTTGACACGCCGGTCATGGTGGTCATGGACCTCCGCGACGACGGCTGGCTGGCCGGCCCCACGGAGAACATGCTCGCCTTCCTCACCAAGATCGGATTGAGGTGACCCACCATGCGGATCACGACGAAGACCACGGGCGTCCTGATGGCCGGCGCGCTGATCGCCGCGCTGTCGGCCTGCACGCCCGAACCCCGCGGCCCGGGTGCGCCGAGCGCCCCGCCGCGGACCACGGCGACGGTGCTCGGGCCGGAGCACGTATCGCCGCTCCTCGACGGGATCGTTCAGCGCGACGGGAAAGACCTCCGACCTGAGCGGCTGGCCGACGGCCTGCTGCCGCCGACCAACACCTGGTTCGCCGGGCTCGTGTTCGGCGACACCGCCCAGCCCGTCTTCCCGCTGCCGCTGAGCTTCGGCGTCGACGACGCGGGCTTCGCCCTCGGGCTGCCGACGGTGACCACCACCGAGAAGACGATCATGGGCGGCTACGCCCCGATCGTCCAGGTCGGCACCGGCGAGGGCACCGCCTGGCAGGTGGTGGCCTACGACGAGCTCTCGGTCACCCTCGAGGGCGCCGTCGACGGCGAGCCGATCGGCACCGTGCGGATCGCGGAGGGTTCGCCGTTCGTCACCTTCACCGCGGCCTCGGCCGTCGGCCTGAGTACCAACCTGCCGTTCGCGGCGGACGGCGACGCGTGGTCGGTCCAGGGCGGCGCGGCCGCGTACGGGCTCGTCACCCCGGGGCGCGTGTCCGGCACCACCGTCGAGCTGGGGGAGGGGCAGAGCGCCACCTGGTTCGCCGTGCCCGAGGGAGCGACGGTGCAGGACCTGGCGCCGCTCGCGGAAGACCCGCTGGCGTCGACCACCGTTTCCTACCGCATCGCCGACGAGGCCACCACCACGCTCGAGTACCGCACCAGCGACGGCGGCCCGACCGCCTTCGCCGCGATGCCGCACCAGGCCGACAACCTGATCGGGGCGGCCGAGCCCATCGGCACCTACCCCAGCATCTTCGGCACCCTCACCCTCTACGCGGGCACCGAGCTGAGCTGGTCCGAGCCGCTGCAGGAGGCGAGGCCGGGCCTCGACCTCTCGGGCCTGACTGGCGACGAGCGCGCAGAGCTCGCCGACGCCGTGCGCGCCGACGTGGCGGCGGCCGACCCCTATCCCGCGGACACCTACTTCGGCGGCAAGGCTCTCTACCGCGACGCGCAGCTGCTCCAGATCGCCCGCCAGGTGGGGGCAGACGACGTCGCCGACGAGCTCGCGGCGAGGGTGACGGCGGAGCTGGAGAAGTGGACCGAGCCCCAGGGCTGCGCGACGCGCGACGCGTTCTGCTTCTTCTACGACACCCGCAACTTCGGGATCGTCGGCGACACGCCGTCGTTCGGCTCGGAAGAGTTCAACGACCACCACTTCCACTACGGCTACTTCCTCTACGCCGCGGGCGTGCTGGCCGCCGACGACCCCGATCTGGCGGCCCGACTCGCCCCCGTGATGGACCTGCTGGCCGCGGACATCGCGACCTCGCCGGCCACCGAGCAGTTCGTGGCGCGACGCAACTTCGACAGCTACCAGTCGCACTCCTGGGCATCCGGCACCTCCCCCTTCGCCGACGCGAACAACCAGGAGTCGGCGTCCGAGGCGGTGACCGCCTACGCGGGCCTGACGCTCTGGGCGCGGGCCAGCGGCAACGAGGACCTGGAGACGGAGGCGCGCTGGATGCACGCGTTGGAGGCCGCGTCGGCCCAGGCCTACTGGACGGACTTCGACCTGGACGACCCGGTCTACGACGGCTTCGCCCACACCGTCACGCCGCTGGTCTTCGGGGGCAAGCGCGACTACGCCACCTGGTTCTCCGCAGAGCCGGCCGCCGCGCTGGCCATCCTGCTGATCCCGGTGAGCCCGTCGTCGGACCAGCTGCGCGGGGATCCGGCGCGGATCAAGGCCAACGTGGCAGAGGGCATCGGCGCCAAGGGGTTCGCGCAGCAGTACGGGGACTACATCCTGATGTACTCCGCGCTGGCCGGCGAGGAGGAGCGGCTCCACGCGCTCGACGTGGCCCGCGGCATGGACCGGGAGCTGATCGACGACGGCAACACCTACAGCTACCTGCTCGCCTGGCTGCTCAGCCTCAGGTGAGCCGGGTGATCTCCACCGCCACGAACATGTCGGAGGCCCGGCCCCCGGTGAAGATGCCGTGCAGGGGAGGCACGTCGGCGTAGTCGCGGCCGATGGCCACCTCGACGTGCATCTCGCCGGGGCGCAGGTTGTTCGTCGGATCGATGCCGACCCAGCGGCCGTCCCAGTACTGCACCCAGGCGTGCGACTCGCCGATGTAGGGCACGCCGATCTCCGCGTCCCGCTTCGGCATCAGGTAGCCCGAGACGTAGCGGCACGGCACGCCCGCGACGCGTAGCGCGCCGATCGCCAGGTGGGCCATGTCCTGGCACACCCCGGAGCGCTGCTGCCAGGCCTCCGCGGCGTTCCCGTGCACGGAGGTGGCGCCGGTGACGTAGGACACCTGGTCGTGGATCCGCTCCACGATCTGGTCGACGGCGTCGCGGGGCGTCGCGGACAGGCTGCGGGTCTCGTGCACCCAGGCGGCGAGGTCGGCGGGCGGCCGCACCCGGTCCGTCAGGCCCAGGAACTCGCAGTACCGGTCGGCCACCCGCGGCGAGGCGAGCTCGGCCCAGCCGAGGCCGCCGGACTGCGCGGCCGGGCGCAGGACGTCGACGATGCTGGTGGCGGTCACCTCCAGCGACTCGTGCCGCTCGAAGACCTCGAAGGCGGTGACGGCCGTGCCCCAGTAGTCGGTGTAGGTGTAGGTCCAGGGGACCGGCGAGATCTCGACCCGGCTGTGCAGCACCTGCTGCTGATGCGTCGAACGCGGGATCATCCGGATCTCGTTGAAGGAGGCCGTCGCGCCCTCCGAGTAGCGGTAGCCGGTGGCGTGGACCACCCTCAACTGCGTGCTCACAACGCCCCCTCATGCCATTCGGGCGCCACCGCGCCCTCGAAGAACCTGCGGGTGATGGCCGCGTCCGCCCGGCCGCAGGTGGACTGCAGGGCCGTCATCCGCTCGGGCAGGTCCTTGATCAGCTGCGACTTCTCGCGGAACTCCAGCTGCGCCCTCGCCTGCCCGAACAACCGGGCGGCCTCGCTGTCGTAGGCGGGCTCCAGCACCCCGAGCGCCTCGATGACCGTATCGAGGGTGGCGAGCACCGAGCGCGGGAACAGCCGGTTCAGCAGCAGGAACTCCGCCGACTCCAGGTCGGAGTCCTGGTCGAAGGCCCGCTGCACGAACGCGTGGTGCGCGCCCGCCGAGCGCAGCGCCGTCGACCAGGCGGACGCCGACGTCGTCAGCGCCGCGGCCTCGATCAGGCGGGCGGTCATGTCGATGCGCTCGAGGCAGCGGCCCAGCACGAGGAAGTGCCAGCCGAGGTCTCGGCTCATGGTGCTGTCCGCCGTCGCCGTGATGACGGCGCAGCGTTCCCGCACCCAACGAAAGGCGACGGCGGGGCGCATGGTGCCGAGCTGGCCCTGCTGCACGGCGTGCCACGTGGTGTTGATCGACTCCCACATCTCGGTGGGCACCGTCTCGCGGGAGCGCCGGGCGCTCTCGCGGGCGCCCTTGAGCGAGGCGAGGATCGACGACGGCGAACCCGTGTCGTAGCAGAGCCGCTGCATGACGATCGAGGCGCTCACGTTCTCGGGGGCGGGCACGCCCATCACTGAGAGCAGCAGCCTGGCCGCGGCCTGGGTGTCGGCGAGCGGGTCCTCGACCGTGAGGTACAGGTGCACGTCGAGGATGCGGGCGGTGTCCTCCGCGCGCTCCAGGTACCGGCCGATCCAGTACAGGGATTCGGCGATCCGGCTCAGCATGACGACTCCTCCATCCGGCCCTGTTGCTGCTGTTGTTGCTGTTGCGCGTACTGCTGCTGCTCGGACGGCTGGGGCGCGCGGGAGTCCTGCCTGGCCTGCGGATGGATGGCGGCGTCGGGGGCGGCCCGGCGAACCGGGCTCGGCTCGACCTCCTCGCCCTTCTTCGGGGCCAGCACCCAGGTGTCCTTCGAGCCGCCGCCGCGCGACGAGTTCACGATCAGCTCGCCGTCGCCGAGCGCGACCCGGGTCAGGCCGCCGGGCAGCACCCACACCTTGTTGCCGTCGTTGACGGCGAAGGGCCTGAGATCCACGTGGCGGGCGCCCATCCCGCCGGGCACCATCGTCGGCACCGTCGACAGCTGCACCACCGGCTGGGCGATCCAGCCGCGCGGGCTGGCGAGGATGCGGGCGCGGGCCTGGTCGATCTCCGCGCGCGAGGCCTGCGGGCCGATGATGATGCCCTTGCCGCCCGAGCCGTCGACGGGCTTGACGACGAGCTCGTCGAGGCGGTCGATGACCTCCTCGCGCTGCTCCGGGTCCTCCAGCCGCCAGGTGTCGACGTTGTTCAGCACCGGCTCCTCGGCGAGGTAGTAGCGGATCAGGTCCGGCACGTAGGTGTAGACGAGCTTGTCGTCGGCCACCCCGTTGCCGATGGCGTTGGCGATGGTGACGTTGCCGGCGTGGGCCGCGTTGACGAGTCCTGCGCAGCCGAGCAGCGAGTCGCCGCGGAAGTGAACGGGGTCGATGAACTCGTCGTCGACCCTGCGGTAGATCACGTGCACCTGGCGGAGGCCGGACGTCGTGCGGACCATCACGCGGCCCGCCTGACACACGAGGTCGCGGCCCTCGACGAGCCGCACGCCCATCATCCGGGCCAGCAGCGCGTGCTCGAAGTAGGCCGAGTTGTAGACGCCGGGCGTGAGGACGACGACCGTCGGCTCGGAGACGCCGCTGGGCGCGCACGCCCGCAGCGCGGCGAGAAGCCGGTGCGGGTACTGGCGCACGGGGCGGATGCGGTGGTCGGCGAAGACCTCCGGGATCGCGCTGGTCAGGACGCGCCGGTTGGTCATCACGTAGGAGACGCCGGACGGGATGCGCACGTTGTCCTCCAGCACGCGGAACTGGCCGTCGGCGTCGCGAATCAGGTCGATGCCGCTGACGTGCACCCGCACCCCGCTCGGCGGCTTCATGCCGGAGACGACGCGATGGAAGTGCGGGGAGGTGGCCACGACGCGGCGGGGGAGCACGCCGTCGGCGAAGCACTGCCCCGGGCCGTAGACGTCGTCCAGGAAGGCCTCGAGGGCACGGACTCGCTGCGCCACCCCCTGCTCGATGTTCCGCCACGACGGCGCGTCGATCACGCGGGGCAGGAGATCCAGCGGGAAGGGCTGCTCCTCGCCGCCGATGTCGAACGTGACGCCCTGGTCGACGTAGCTGCGGGAGAGGAACTCGGCGCGGGCGCGCAGTTCCTCGGGCGAGAGCGCGGTGACACGGTTGTGGATGCGCGCGTAGGGACCGCGGACGGCCTCGCCGTCGAACATCTCGTCGTAGGTGCCGGCCGGGGTCCGGTATCGGTCGAATGTCGCAAACACGGGCTCAGGCTAGAAAGCGGTCATGTCCGCCGTGTTTCAGCCCGGCAACGGTCAGCAGCTTTATCGTCCTAGAAGAGTCCCCCGATGAGAAGACCGACGGTGGAGGCGACGAGGCTGACCAGCAGCATCCCGCCGCCGTGGACGACCGCCGCGAGGGTGCGGCCCTGGCGCAGGAGGCGGGCGCCCTCGACCGACGCGGTGCTGAAGGTCGAGTAGCCGCCGAGGAAGCCGACACCCAGGACCGCGCGGTAGGAGGCGGCGCCGTCGTGGGCGAGCGCGTAGCCGGTGAGCAGCCCCAGCAGCAGGCAGGCGGTGGCGTTCACGACGATGGTGCCCACAGGGATGGAGAGCGTGCTTCTGCCGGCCACGGCGGTGTCCACGAGGAAGCGTGCGACGCCGCCGAACCCGCCCGCGAAGGCCGTGAGGAGAAGGAGTCCCATCACGCGTCCCGCCTCCCCGGCTCGGCGCGGCGCGCCAGGGCGGAGACCGCCGCCATGCCTGCCGCCGCCGCGGCGAGGCCGACGATGACGCTGATCAGCGCGTAGGCCGCGGCCAGGGGAAGGGCGCCGGCGCGCGCGAGCTGATCGATCTCGAGCACGAACGTGCTGTACGTCGTGAACCCGCCGACCACGCCGGTGCCGACCCCCAGCCTCACGGCGCGGCGCCAGCCGGAGTCGTCTCCTGCGCGGCTGAGTGCCTCGAGCAGCGCGCCGAGGACGACGCTGCCGACGACGTTGATCCAGAAGGTCACCCACGGCCAGCCGGCCTCGTCGTGCGGGAACGCCGTCGAGAGGGCCGCGCGCGAGAAGGTGCCGAGGACGCAGCCGGCGAAGATGAGTCCGGCGTAGGGGAGGAGCCGGCGCGAGCTCAGCGGGCCCATGGGCTGTCCGTGTCCTTCCAGTCGACGACGCTGAGCGGCACCGTGATCACCGGCCGGTGCTGGTGGTGTGCGAGGTGCATGGCGACCGAGCCCTGGAGGCGTGAGGCGAAGTCCATGCCGCGGTGGGGGGCCTTCGCCCCGACGACGATCGCCGCGGCGTCGACGGCCCGGGCGAGGTGCGTCAACGCGCGGTCCGGCCTCCCGGCGAGGTAGCGCACCTCCCACGCGAAGGAGGCCTCGGCGAGGGCGGCGGTCAACTCGGCGCGCAGGGCGCGCTCGACGCCGTGCCAGTCGTCGAGGCTGTCGGGGCTCATGGACTCGTGCCGGACCGAGCCATCCGGGCATTCCTCGACGACGTAGCGGCTGGGGTCGACGTAGGCGAACAGCACGCGGGGCGCGCCCGTGGCGGTGGCCAGCGACGCGACGGTATGGGCGACGATCGGCGACTGACCAGGGACGACGCCCACGACGAGCGGATGTCCGGAGAACGGCGTGATCCGCTCGGGGGCCGGTTGCGGCGGGATGTGTGCCATGGGGTCCTCCCGGGCAGGCGGGCCTGCCCCGTTGTCACGGTGCAGGAACCATCAGCCGACCGGCGGTTCGGGCGTCGCGCCCCGGCGGGATCCATCGCCGTCGCCCAGCATAGTCACTCTCGGCGTGTCAGACTGGGGAGATGAGAATCGCGGTCACCGGGTCCACCGGGTTCATCGGGTCGGCCCTCACCCGGTCGCTGCTCGCCGACGGTCACGACGTCGTCCGGCTGGTTCGCCCGGGCGCGACCACCGGAGCGTGGGGCGACGGGTCGCGCGGCATCCCGTGGGACCCGACGGCGGGAACCGTCGACCGTCGGGCCCTGGAGGGCCTCGACGGCGTGGTCCACCTGGCCGGCGCGGGCGTCGGCGACCGCCGCTGGACCGCCGCCTACAAGGAGCAGATCCTTGAGAGCCGACGGCGCGGCACGACCCTCCTCGCGGAGGCCCTCGCCGGGCTGTCCCGCAAGCCTCGGGTGCTCGTGTCGGCGTCCGCCGTCGGGTACTACGGCCAGACGGGAGACCGCGTCGCGGCCGAGGAGGACGGGCCCGGGGCCGACTTCCTGGCCGAGGTCTGCCAGGTCTGGGAGCGCTCCGCTGACCCGGCGAGGGACGCCGGCATCCGGGTGGCGCACCCGCGCACCGGCATCGTGTTCGACGGCGGGGGCGGTGCGGCGGCGAAGCTCCTGCCCCTCTTCCGTTTCGGCCTCGGTGGAAGGCTCGGCGACGGCGGTCAGTACTGGAGCCTCATCTCGCTGGCCGACGAGGTCGCGGCGCTTCGCTTCCTCCTCGAGCGCGACGACGTGGAGGGGCCGGTCAACCTGACCGCGCCGTCGCCGGTCACGAACGCCCGGCTCACGGAGGAGCTGGGGCGCCAACTCCGCCGCCCGACGCTGCTGACCGTTCCGGGGTTCGCGCTGCGCATCGCCCTGGGCGAGATGGCCGTCGAGGTGCTCGGCAGCCAGCGGGTCGAGCCGCGCGCGTTGCTGAGGCACGGCTTCGTCTTCCGCCACCCGCATCTCGCCGACATCGTCGCGGCGGGGCTCCGCCGCTAGACGACGCAGAACTCGTTGCCTTCGGGGTCCAGCATCACGATCCAGTGGCCGGTGAACTCCTCGTCGAACACGCTGACGAGGGTCGCCCCGGCGGCCACGAGTTGATCGGCCTTGGCGCGCATGCCCTCCCTGTCCTTCTGCTGGGCCGACGACGACACGCGCACGTCGATGTGGAGGCGGTTCTTCGCCGTCTTGGGCTCGGCGACCTTCTGGATGAAGATGCGAGGGCCGACGCCGTCGGGGTCGACGATGGCGTTGGCGTCGTTCCAGCGCTCCGTCGGAAGTCCCCAGGCGGTGAGGGTCTCCTCCCACGTCGCGTGCGGCGCGGGAGGAGGCTCGCGGACGTAGCCGAGCGCGAACGCCCAGAACTCGCCGAGCGCGAGCGGGTCGGCGGCGTCCATGGTGAGGGAGAACTTTGTGGTCATGTGCCCACTCTGTTCCTCTCCGGCCGGCGAGGCAAGACCGGTAGGGTCGTTTACACGCACCCAGGGGAGGAATCGTGGCCACGATCTACGACGTCGCGCGGCGCGCGGGCGTGTCGCCGGCGACGGTCTCGCGCGTGCTGAACGGCGCGGCGGCATCGGAGGCCAAGGCAGAGGCCGTCCGCAGGGCCGCCGAGGAGCTGAGCTACACGCCGAACCGGGCGGCGCGAACGCTGCGCACGCAGAGCGCGGAGGTGATCTCGCTGATCATCCCGGACATCGAGAACCCCTACTTCACAGAGATGGCGCGCGGCGTCGAGGACGTCGCCAGCGAGGCCGGGTACTCCGTCGTGCTCTGCAACTCAGACGCCGAGGTGGAGAAGGAGGCCACCTATCTGCGGATCGCCGTGGCCGAGCACATGTCCGGCGTGATCCTCGCCGCGACGAACGAGCACCCGGACCTCGGCGTGGTCCGCGGTGCCGGCCGCCCCGTCGTCGCCGTCGACCGCGCCACGGCCGACGACATCGACCGCGTCCTCATGCCCAACCACGAGGCCGGGCTCAGCGCGACGGCCCACCTCCTGAAGGACTACTCGCGCGTGGCCTACATCGGCGGCCCGGAGCACGTCCAGACCGCGCGCGAGCGCGCCGAGGGCTGGCGGGAGGCACACCGACGGCGGGGGAGCGAGGCCCCGGCGGACCTCCTGCGCTTCGACTCCTTCCTCGTCGACGGCGGGCGCCGGGTGATGGAGGAGTTGCTCGGCCTCCCCGAGCCTCCGGACGCCGTCGTCGCGGGCAACAACCTGATCGGCGTGGGCGTGTTCCAGGTGCTGGGCGAGCGCGGCCTCACCCCGCCGAGGGTTGGGGTGGCGGTGATCGGCTCGCTGCCGTTCACCACGCTGTCGCCGACGGCGGTGACGATCATCCGGCTGCCCGCGCGCGAGATGGGAACGACGGCGGCGCGCCTTCTGCTCGACAGGATCGCCGGCGAGGACGGCCCATCCCGCACCGTCGTCCTCCAAGCCGAGCTGCGGCCAGCCGCCGATCCTTCTTCGCCGCTCCCCATCGCCGACGACGGCGCGGTGACGTAGCTCTTCCCGATTCTCGCGCTCCTTGAGCCGCGTCCCGAGGGCGAAGCGCACATCACGCTCCGTGAGCCGGGCGCGTCGACGAAGTCGACGGCGACTGCGCCGAAGGGGCTGGCACCCGGTTCACCGACTTGGGCAGCCCACCTACCGAGTTGTCCACAGGTTCGTGGCTGGGTCTCGCTTTCGGGTGGCTGCTTTGGTTGAATGACGACATTCGTTCGGGGGGACGGAAGGGGCAGGGTTTATGCGTGTCGTCTACCTGCTTGTGTGTTTGGTGCTGTTGGTGGGGTGTACGCCGTCGGTGCCGGGTCCGTCGGCGCCTCCGCCTTCGAGCGCGGTCGGTTCGACGCCCTCGCCTAGCCCCAGTCCGTCTCCGTCTCCTTCGCCGTCACCGACGGCGGTGGAGTCGTTCCCGTCCGCGCCTGCGTCTGAGTCGGGGGAGTTGGCCGATATTCGTGCGGGGTGGGAGGCGTATGAGTCGACGCGGGACGTGTATTACCGAGATCCCGATCTCAAGGACGACTTCTACGCGTTGTCGATCGTGACGACTGGTGGTGAGACTTCTCGCGCGGTCGGCGCCATCGCGAAGGCCCGGGAAATGAACCTCAAACAGCGCGGCCACGCGATCTTCCGGGATGTCGTTATCGACGATCCGGTCACGGACAAGAACGGGGTCCGCAGCGCTGTTGTGAACTACTGCGAGGATCCCAGTCAACTCGACATCATCGACACCAAGACCGGCGAGTCAATTCCGAGGACCCTGGATGACACGCTCGTGTCGCGGGTGACCATGCACTTGATGCCCGATGGTTCGTGGCGTGCTGCGCTCTACGAGAGCACGTTCAAGCCATGCTGAGGCGAGCGTTTATGGCCTTGACACTCGGCGCCGTCTGGAGCGTCTGGGCCCTTCCGAGTTGGGCTGCCTGCACGGAGGAGTGCGACAGAATTACTCGGGAGTGTCACGTCATGTGCCCCGAAGGTGGGGGTTCAGGATCGCTCGGTAAGCCGGGGTCACCGGGCAGCAGTTCGTCGTCGGAGACGCGGGTGTGTCGCTTCAACGGTCTCAAGATCGCCTGCTCGAACGACTACGGCAACTGGACTCCCTCGATGAACTCCTGGTGCCAGCGTGCTGCGTCGCAGCCGCCGAAGAGTGATCCGGTGTGGTCAGGCAACAGCGACGGGTACATCTATGAGTGCACCCGTCCGACGGGGGATCTGATCCCGGATCCGGGCCAGCGGTATTACCGGTGGCTCCCTGACACGGAGGCGACTCCTCCCGATCCGGAAGAGCTCGCCAAAGAGATTCTTGCGAGTCTGAAGCTGGACGCTCCCGACATGGGGATGTTCCCGAAGGGGGACTCGAAGGAGCACATGGGGTTGGTCGGCTGGCACATGTGGCTGTGGTCCGAAGCCCCCGAGGACAAT
>RRZU011928164.1_pt1 | contig 31591 bp, 30 predicted proteins | sample 2165561 | NCBI WGS metagenome assembly RRZU01 (sample SAMN10456909, study PRJNA506462) | wastewater metagenome | isolation source: wastewater sludge | place: USA: Moscow, Idaho | reverse complement strand
GGTGGCGACGACCACCTGCCCGTAGTAGCTGGGGTCGGTCAGCGTCTCCTGGTAGCCCGACATGCCGGTCGAGAAGACCCCCTCACCGAACGTCTCGCCGATCGCCCCGAAGGGTCGACCGCGGAAGACGCGGCCGTCCTCCAAGACCAGAATCGCCGCAGTAGGGTCGTCGGTCGGCTCACTGCTCATCGGTCGTCCTTTCCGGGCGGGATTGGGTGAGACGGGATTGGGCAGCCCTCCCCAGCAGACCGTTCAGGAAGGCCACCGACTCATCGGTGGACAGTTCGTCGGCCAGTTCGAGTGCCTCACTGATCGCTGCACTGGCCTCGACTTCTGTGTGGTCGAGCTCGTAGATGGCGATTCGGGCAAGGTTGCGGTCGATCCGCGGCATGCGCTCGATCGGCCACTGTCTCGGCGCGGCTGCCCCGATCCGCTTGTCGATCTGCTCGGCATTGTCGCGGACCCCAAGCACCAATTCGCGGGTGAACTCGCGGACCACCTGCTCGGGGTCGTCCAGCCGGATGGCCAGCGACTCGAACGGATCACGCCCCAACAGGTCAGCCTCGAAGAGCACATCGAGTGCAGCCTTGCGGGCCTTGGTGCGGGCGGAATGGTGGCGTTCGGCCATGTCGGTGGACGAGACCTTGGTCGCCCCGGGCACGGGCGGATGCTCGCCGGCGGCCAGCGGGAGCGACCGCTCATCGGCGGGATGGGCCATCAACTGGTGACGCGGCCGAGGTACTCGCCGGTCTGGGTGGAGACCTTGACCCGCTCGCCGTTCGTGATGAACAGGGGCACCTGAATCTGTTTGCCGGTCTCCAACGTTGCGGGCTTGGTGCCGCCGGTGGAACGATCGCCCTGCAAGCCGGGCTCGGTGTAGGTGATCTCCAGTTCTACGCTGGCCGGCAGGTCGATGTACAGCGGCACGCCCTCGTGGGTGGCCACCGTGATGGTCATACCCTCCAGCAGGTAATCCTTGGCGTCGCCGAAGGTCTCGGCCGGAATGGTGAGCTGATCGTAGGTGGTGACATCCATGACCACGAAACCGGTCGCGTCCTCGTAGAGGTACTGCATGTCGGAGCGGTCGACCTGGGCCATGTCGATCTTGGTGTCGGCCGGGAAGGTGCGGTCGACGGTCTTCCCGTTGACCACGTTGCGGATCTTGGTGCGGACCACGGTGTTGCCCTTGCCCGGCTTGTGGTGCTGGAACCACAGCACCTGCCAGAGCTGACCGTCAAGGTCGAGAACCGTGCCGTTCTTGATGTCGTTGGTGGTAGCCACGCTTGCCTTTCAGGATCCGGACGAGGCGGTCAATCCGCGCGGTGGTCTATCTTAGCGGAATTGGGCGATCCCTTTCGACGGACCTGCAACTCGCGAGCTTGAGCGACCCGTTCCTCGCGTGCCTGGATGTAGGGCAGCGCGAGGCGGCGCATCACCTCGCCGGTTCCGGGACTGTGGCCGGCATCGGCCAACGTTGCGGCCATGCTGAGCAGATCGGCGGACGAACGGTTCTGGCTCATCTTCGCCTTGCCGATCACCGCGTCGACCACGAACTCGATGCCCACGATGGCCGGCAGCATCCGCTCGATTGCGGCAAGCGGCCCGTTTTCCAGCCGCCAGCCCGGTTCATGACGCGCGGTCAGGTCACGCAGGGAACGCAGCTTCCACTCGTCGTCATGATGGGCGATCAGGCGTCCGCGCAGGTGCACCACCAAGTAGTTCCAGGTCGGCACCGTCGGCATCCGCTGGGGTTGCGGCTGGGCGGGCACCACACCGGGGCTGATGTAGGCGTCCGGGCCGTGGACGACCCAGGTGGCCGCACCCTCGTCCTGCCACTGCTGGTTGGTGCGGGCGACATGGGTGGTCAGGCGACGCGGACCGCCGTCGTCGGGCAGCAGCACGAACGGCAGGTAGGTGACGTCGATGCCGCGCTCCCCGTGGGTGATCAGGTCTCCGACCCCCCGAGCAGCCACCTCGGCCAGCGCATCGGTGGTGGTTATCGCGAACTGCTCAGCTACGTACAACTCATGCCTCCCCAAGTTCGGCGTAGCACTCGGCGAGGACCCGCTCGCTGGGGGCCACGATCATCATCGGCTCGCCGAATCGCCGCAGCCCGACGAACCGCAGCGCACTGCCGCGGGTCTTCTTGTCCCGGGCCATCAAGGTACGCAACTCGTCCCAGGGAGCACGCGAGTAACTGGTCGGTAGGCCGAGCATCTCGAGGTGGTCGCGGGTGTCGGCTACCGCGGCGTCCGGGAGCCCCAGCAGGCGGCGCGACAGGTGGGCAGCGAAGACCATGCCGAGCGAAACCGACTCACCGTGACGCAGCTGATAGTCCTCCCAGGCCTCGATGGCGTGCCCCAAAGTATGGCCGTAGTTCAGCAGTTCGCGGCCGATCCGCGTCCCCACCGAGGTGGCCTCGCGCAGGTCGGCGGCGACCACATCCGCCTTGAACTGCACCGCCCTGCGGATGAGTTCGGCGTGCCGGGCGCTGCCGACATCGCGAGCGTCCGCAGGGTTCTCCCGGATCAACTCCAGGATGCGGCCGTCCCGAACGAACCCGGCCTTGACCACCTCTGCCAACCCGGAACTCACTTCGCGGTCCGGCAGGGTGCGCAGCAGGTCAAGATCGGCCAGTACCGCCCTCGGCTCGTGAAAGGCGCCTACGAGGTTCTTGCCCTCAGGCAGGTCGATACCGGTCTTGCCGCCCACCGCGGCGTCCACCATTGCCAGCACGGTGGTGGGGATGCTGAGGTACGGCACGCCGCGCAGCCAGCTGGCCGCCACGAAACCGGCCAGATCGGTGGTCGCTCCCCCACCGACACCGATGATCAGGTCGGCGCGAGTGAAACCTGCTTCGGCCAACGCCCGCCAGCACTCGACCAGTACCTCGGGCGTCTTCGCGGCCTCGCCGGCCGGCACCCCGATGCTGAGCACCGCGACCTTCTCGGAGCCGACCAGCTGGGAAACCGCCAGGGCGGCCTCGGCCAAGGGTTCGCCGTAGATCACTGCGACCCTGGTGGCCTGACCGACCAGGCCGGGCAGTCTGCTGAGCGACCCGTAGTCGATCTCGACCGAGTAGGGGCGTTCGGCGTTCACGCGGACGGTACTCATTTCACTTCCTGAAGGCTCAGCCGGTCGAGGACGCTGCGCGCGACCTGGGCGGGCGTCCGGTGGTCGGTGTCGACGACCATTGTGGCGACCTCGGCATAGAGCGGCTCGCGTTCCTGGGCCAGTCTGGTCCAGCGATCTGCCACATCCCCGACCAACAACGGACGAGTGGTCGTCGCCCCGACCCGTTGGACTGCCTCCCGCACCGACGCGCGCAGCCAGATCACTCGGTGACCCCGCAGTGCGGCGCGCAACGTCGCGTTGGTGACCGCTCCGCCGCCCAGCGCGATGACGCCACCGCCTTCCAGCGCCGCGAGTGTGGCGTCCAGTTCCATTGCCCGAAATAGGGACTCGCCGTCAGTGGCGAAGATCTCTGAGATGGCCCGCTGCTCGCGGTCTTCGATCAGCTGATCCACATCGATGAACGGGACGCCGAGTCGGCGGGCCAGGTTGGCACCGACGGTCGACTTCCCGACGGCCGGAGGCCCGATCAGCACGATTGTCTCAGCCATGGATCGACAGGCCACGTTCGGCGATCTGGCGGAGGTAGCCGTGGTAGTTGCGGCGGGTTTCACCGAGCGAGTCACCGCCGAACTTCTCCAGGGCAGACTCAGCCAGCACCAGGGCGACCATGGCCTCAGCGACCACGCCGGCTGCCGGGACCGCGCAGACGTCCGATCGTTGGTGGTGCGCCTGGGCAGGGTGCCCGGTGGCGGTATCGATGGTGCGCAACGCCCTGGGAACGGTGGCGATCGGCTTCATGGCAGCCCGGACGCGCAGCACCTCGCCGGTCGACATGCCGCCTTCCGTCCCGCCGGAGTGTTGGGTCGTCCGTTCGATGCCACCTTGGCCGGGCACGATCTCGTCATGGGCCTGGCTGCCCCGGACTCGTGCCAACTCGAAGCCGTCGCCGATCTCGACCCCCTTGATGGCCTGGATGCCCATCATCGCCGCCGCCAGCCGGGCGTCCAGCCGGCGATCGTGCTGGACGTGGGTGCCCAGCCCGGGCGGGCAACCCCAGGCGACCACCTCGACGACTCCACCCAAGGTGTCGCCGTCGCGGTGGCAGGCTTCGATCTCGTTCTGCATGGCGAGACTGGCCGCCGGGTCGAGGCAGCGCACCGGGTCGGCGTCGATCTGGGGCAGGTCGGCCATCGTCGGGAACCGCTCCAGCCGTGCTCCCACCCCGCCGATCTCGACCACGTGGCTGAGCACGGTGATGCCGTACGCCTGGGCGAGGAAGTTCTGGGCGACCCGCCCCAAGGCGACCCGCGCTGCGGTCTCCCGGGCGCTGGCCCGCTCCAGCACCGGCCGCGACTCGGCGAAATCGTACTTCTGCATGCCGGCGAGGTCTGCATGGCCGGGTCGCGGACGGGTGAGTGGCTCGTTGCGCGCCAGGCCCGCCAGTTCGTCGGCGTCCACCGGATCGGGGGCCATCACCTGATGCCACTTCGGCCACTCGGTGTTGCCGATCATGATGGCGATCGGCGACCCCAGCGTCCGCCCATGCCGGACACCGGTCAACAGGGTCACCTCGTCGGCCTCGAACTTCATCCGGGCGCCGCGTCCTGCTCCGAGCCTGCGACGCGCCAGAGCCTGCGAGATGTCGCCGGTGGTGACGGCTACGTGGGCGGGAACACCCTCGATGGTCGCGACCAGCGCTCGTCCGTGTGATTCACCGGCAGTGAGGTAACGCAGCATGGGCTCCACTATCCCAGATCTGTCAGCAGTGGCCGGGGTTGTCGCGGCACCACTGCTGGAACTGTGCGACGTTCACCTCGTGCTCCTCCCAGGTGGACGCGAATTTCGTCTCCCCGGTGGTCGGGTTGACCGCAACGAAGTAGAGGTATGAGCCGCTGGTCGGGTTGACCGCCGAGTTCAGCGAGTTCTTTCCGGGGTTGGAAATCGCTCCCGGAGGAAGTCCTTGGTGCACGTAGGTGTTGTAGGGCGATGGATTGGCCCGCTCCTCGTCGGTGGTGGTGATGGTGCCCGGGGAATTGACTGCGTAGATGACGGTCGAGTCAAGCTGCAGCGCCATCCCGGCTCGCAGCCGGTTGTAGAGCACCTGGGCGATATCGGGCCCATAAACGGGATCGCGGGTTTCCTTCTCGATGATGCTGGCCACCGTAACGGCATCGAATGGTGAGACGCCCAACGCCTCGGCCTTGGCCACGAAACCCATCTCGTTGGTCACCCGGACGAACTGGCCGGTCATCTGGGACAGCAGCTCGGCGGCCGTGGGGTCGGCGCCGAAGGCGTAGGTTTCGGGGAAGAGGAAGCCCTCGGTGCGTCCCTCGGCCCACGCTGGCAGACCGAGGTTGACCGGGTTGGCCAGTTCGGCCTCGAAATCAGCGGACGGTATCCCGGTGGTCTCGGACAGCCGCTGCACCACCTGGGTGTTGCGCCACCCCTCGGGGACGGTGACCTGGTTGCGCACCAGGTTGTCGAGGTTCAGCAGCGCCGCCACCGCGTCGGCCGCCGTCATCTTGGTTAGCAACCGATAGGTGCCCGGCTGGATGCTGGACGACTGCGGATTGTCCCGGGCGGCGTTGACGAACGCCTTGCTGGACTGCACGACATCGTGGTCCACCAGCACCTCGCCGATGTCGGTGAGGGTCGCTCCCTCGGGGATGGCGACGAGCACTTCTTCTTCGCCGGGGCCGGGGTAGTCGCGAACGGTGGTGAAGTTCAGGTATCCATCGGTCACCTTGGTCACGACGAAATATCCGCCACCGATCAGCACCCCCAGCGAGATGGCAACCGCCAGCAGGTTCTTCAGCCACGAGCCGCGGCGCTTGGTCGACGGCGGCATCGGCTCTTCGTCCGAATCCGCCAGGTCGAGCAAGTCGTCGTCGACATCGTCGTACTCGGGGCCGGGATCCTCATCGAGGAATCGACTCATCGTCCCGCTTTCCTTCCTGGCGCCACGGTGTACCCGCCGGCAGTCCGGTCCGTCGTTCGTATTCGAGCGCTTGTTCCAGAATGTCGACAGCGGCGGCTTGGTCGATGACGGCGCGCCGTTGTCGCGACGACCTACCACTCGCGGCCAGCTTACGGGCCGCATTGGCAGTGCTGAGTCGCTCGTCGACGACTCGGAGGGCAACGCCCAACGCGGCAACGAGTCGATCAGCTACCTCGGTCATCGCCTGGGCGGCCGGACCGTGACGTCCTGCCAGGTCGACCGGCATGCCAAGCAAGATCTCGATCGGTTCGTACTCGCCAACCAGCTCGGCCAGCCGATCGAGAACGCGCCCATCGTTCGGTAGGGTGCCCACCGGATGGGCCAGCAGGCCGTCGGGATCGCAGGCGGCCACGCCGACCCGGGCCTTGCCCCAGTCGATCGCCAGTCGCCGGCCACGACGCCATTCAGGACGCAATCGTGGCCTCCGCGCTGCGTACCGCGGCGTCCACCGCCGCTTGGGCGGCGGCCGGGTTGGTGCCCCCGCCCTGCGCCAGGTCGTCCTTGCCGCCGCCCTTGCCGCCCAGTTCGACGGCTGCCACCCGGACGAGCTGGCCGGCCTTGAGCCCACGATCGCGGGCGCCGGAGTTGGTGGCCACCACGACTGCCGGCTTGGGGCCATCACCGATCAGCACGACCGCCGCAGGCTGCGAGCCGAACCGGTCACGCAACTGGATCGCCAGCGTCCGCAACTCGCCGCCCTCGGCGCCGGGCACGACCTTCGCGGCCAGCCGGACGCCGGCGATCTCACGAGCCTGCTCGATCAATCCGGCCAGCGAGGACTGCAACTCGGACAGCTTGAGCTCATTGATCGCCTTCTGCGCCGACTTCAGGTCGGCGACCATCGACTCGACGCGCTCGACGAGTTGGTCCGGCTGCACCTTCAACATCTCGGTCAGCCGGCTCACCAGGGCACGCTCAGCGGCCATGTGCCCGAACGCGTCGGTGCTCACCAACGCCTCCACCCGCCTGGTACCGGCGCCGATTGACTGCTCGCCGAGCAGCGTCAGCATGCCGATCTGGCTTGAGTGCTCGACATGGGTGCCGCCGCACAGCTCACGGCTCCACGGTCCGCCCATCTCGACCACCCGCACGATCGGCGGGTACTTCTCACCGAACATCGCCATGGCGCCCATCGCCTTGGCGTCGGCCAGCTTCATCTGGGTGGCGATGACCGCCAGATCGTCGCGGATGGCGACGTTGCAGCGCTCCTCGATCTCGGCCCGCAGCGCCGAGCTCAGGCCCTTGCTGGACGAAAAGTCGAAGCGCAGGTAGCCGGGCTTGTTGTATGAGCCGGCCTGGGTGGCGCCCTGGCCCACGAGTTCGCGCAGGGCCGCGTGGATGACGTGGGTCGCCGAGTGCGCCTGGCAGGCCCCACGTCGGTAGAAACCGTCCACCGCCGCGGTCACGGCGTCCCCGACCACCAGTTCGCCGACCACCTCGACCTTGTGCACGACCAGCCCGGGTACCGGACGCTGCACATCCAGCACCTTCAGTTCACCGGCCGGGGTGTGCAGCACGCCGGCATCGGCGTCCTGGCCACCGGCCTCGGCATAGAACGGGGTTTCGGCCAACACGACCTCGACTAGGCTGCCGGCCGACGCGACCGCCACCGACTCGCCGTCGCTGATCAGACCACGCACCTTGGTGTCGACGGTCAGGTCGGTGAACCCGAGGAACGGGGTCTCCCCCTCACTTCGCAGCACTTGGTAGGCCTCGGTGCTGACCGCGCCACCCTTCTTCGCGCGGGCATCGGCCTTGGCACGCTGCCGCTGCTCGGTCATCAGCTCCCGGAAGCGCGCCTGGTCAACCGCCAAGCCCTGCTCAGCCGCCATTTCGAGAGTCAAATCGATCGGGAAGCCATAGGTATCGTGCAACTGGAACGCCTTGTCGCCGGGCAGCACCTCGGAGCCGGCCGCCTTGGACTGGCCGACGGCGAGGTCGAACAAGGCCGTGCCGGCGTGCAGAGTCCGGCTGAAGCTCTGCTCCTCGTTCTCGGAGATCTCGCTGATGCGTTGCCACTGTTCGTCGATCTCGGGATAGGAACCGTGCATCACGCCCCGGCTGACGTCCAGCAGTTCGGTCAGGTGTTCGCCCTGGTAACCCAGCAACCGCATGGAACGGATCGACCGGCGCATCAGCCGTCGCAGCACGTAGCCGCGAGCCTCGTTGCCGGGCGAAACCCCGTCGGTCATCAGCATCAGGGAGCTGCGCACGTGATCGCCGATCACCCGCAGCCGGACATCGTCGTCTGCATTCGCCCCGTAGCGCCGCCCGGTCAGTTCGGAGGCTCGCGCGATCACCGGGAAGACCTCATCGGTCTCATACATGTTGTCGACGCCCTGCAACAGGAAGGCGATGCGTTCCAGCCCGGCGCCGGTGTCGATGTTTTTACTGGGCAGCTGCCTGGCCACGTCGAAGTCGTCCTTCGCCCGCACCGCTGACAACTCCTCCTGTTGGAAGACGAGGTTCCAGATCTCGAGGAAGCGGTCCTCGTCGGCGTTGGGACCGCCCTCGGGGCCGAAGGCGGGGCCGCGGTCGATATAGATCTCGGAACAGGGTCCACCGGGCCCGGGGACGCCCATGTGCCAGTAGTTGTCCTTGAGGCTGCGTGCCTGGATGCGCTCCTGGGGGACGCCCACCGAGCGCCACCAATGCACAGCCTCCTCGTCACCGTTGGGGTAATCGGGGTGCATGCCCGGACCGAGCACCGTCACCCAGACCTTGTCGGGATCGAAACCAAGACAGCCATCGGCTTGACTACCGGTGACCAGTTGCCAACCCCACTGGATCGCCTCAGCCTTGAAGTAGTCGCCGAAGCTGAAGTTGCCCAGCATCTGGAAGAAGGTTCCGTGCCGGGTGGTCTTGCCCACGTCCTCGATGTCGAGGGTTCGCACGCATTTCTGCAGGCTTACCGCGCGCCTGAACGGAGCCGGTTCGGCGCCGGTGAAGTACGGCTTGAACGGCACCATGCCGGCGTTCACGAAGAGCAGGGTGGGGTCGTTGTAGAGCAGCGAGGCGCTCGGCACCACCGTGTGGTCGCGGGCGGCGAAGAAATCTACATAGCGGCGTCCGATTTCGGCTGCTCTCATCACTTCATCCCTCAAGTGTGGCTTGGTGGCCGATGTAGTCTCACCGGGCCAGCCAACAACATTACCGCGCAGCGTAGATTCGATCCATGTACGCCCACCGCACCGACGGCCGGCAGCGGATTCGGTCGGCCAGCTACGTGCTCACCTCTGTCATGCAACGCTTCTCGACGAACCAGGGCACGAACCTGGCCGCGATCCTCACCTACTATGCGGTCTTCGCCCTGTTCCCCAGCCTGGTCGCGCTGGTGTCGATCATGAAGCTCAGCGGTGTCGGCGACACCTTGGTGCCGGAGTTCGCCAGCATGATCCAGCAGGCGGTGCCCGACGCCGGCACAGCCGAGATGCTGGTCGACCTGATCGAGGGCTTCTTCTCCGCCAGCGGGGCCGGCATCGGTCTGGTCATCGGCATCGGCACCGCCGTCTGGGCGGCCGCTGGCTATGTGCAGACGTTCGCACAGGTGATGAACCAGATCCATGGCGTCGGCGAGGGCCGCAACCCGATCCTGTTGAAGCTGCAGGTGCTGGCAATGACCGCGATCAGCCTCATCGCGGTGGTGGCGGTGCTCAGTGCGGTGGTCGTCGGCGGCGACGTGGCGGTCTGGCTCAGCGAGACGTTCGGACTGACCGCCGCCGCAGTGCGGGTCTGGAGGCTTGTCAGATGGCCCCTGATCGTCGTGGTGGTCATGGCGCTGATCGCCATGCTCTACCACTTCACCCCCAACGTGGCGTTCCCGCATTTTCGCCCGATCACCTGGGGTTCGATCATCGCCGTCCTGACTGCGGCCGGGGCAGCCCAAGGATTCAGCTTCTACGTGGCCAACTTCGCCAACTACAACGCCGCCTACGGCGCCTTGGCCGGTGTGATGATCGCATTGCTGCTGGCCTGGCTGGTCAATGTGGCGCTCGTGCTTGGCGCCCAGTTCGACAGTGAGCTGTTGCGCTTGAAGCAGTTGCGCAGTGGGCTGCCGGCTGAGCGCACCCTGCAACTTCGCCCGCGCGCCACCGGCGGCATCGTCAAGGCCGAACAGACCGCGAACAAGCTCGCAGCCAAGGGCTACCAGATCCGCCTGGACGCCGCCGAGCCGTGATCTGGCGGGTCAGCGATTCTCGGGAAGGGCAAGCAGCCGTCGGATGAGTTCAAGCCGCTCGGCAATCTGCGCCTCGTTGCCGTGCTGGGTGGGTTGGTAGTAGCGGCGGCCGACCAGTTCGTCGGGCAGGTACTGCTGCGCGGCGACTCCGTGCGGGTGGTCGTGGGCGTACCGGTAACCCACGCCGTGCCCGTAACCGGCGGCGGACGAGTAGTGGGCGTCGCGCAGATGGGTGGGCACGCTGCCGATGTGTCCGGCCCGCACGTCAGCGATGGCTGCGTCTATCGCGTTGATCACGGCGTTCGACTTTGGTGCGGTGGCCGCGGCGATGGTGGCCTGCGCGAGGTTGAGCCGTGCCTCCGGCATGCCGATGAGTTGGACGGCCTGTGCCGCGGCGACGCAAGTCTGCAGAATGCCGGGGGCGGCCATGCCGACATCTTCGCTGGCCAAGATGACCAGCCGTCGGGCGATGAAGCGGGCGTCCTCCCCCGCCTCGATCATCCGCGCAAGCCAGTGCAACGCGGCGTCGACATCGGAGCCGCGCACCGACTTGATGAAGGCCGAGATGACGTCGTAGTGCTGGTCGCCGTCGGTGTCATAGCGCACCGCTGCCCGGTCCACCGATTTCTCCAGTGTCCCCAAGTCGATGACGGTTGCGCCGACGGCGTCGGCGCTGCGGGCCGCCTCCTCCAGGTAGGTCAGGACGCGGCGGGCATCGCCGCCGGCCATCGCCAGCATCGCCGAGCGGGCGTCCACGGCGAGCGTGAAGCGCCCGCCCAGCCCGCGCTCATCGCTCAAGGCCCGGTCGACCAACTGGTTCAGGTCGTCGTCGGTGAGCGGCTTCAGGGTCAGCACCAGCGATCGCGAGAGCAGCGGTGCAATCACACTGAAGCTGGGGTTCTCGGTGGTCGCCGCGATCAGCGTGACCAATCGGTTCTCCACTGCGGGTAGCAGCACATCCTGCTGGGCCTTGTTGAAGCGGTGCACCTCGTCCACGAACAGGACGGTGGGTAAGCCGCGGGCCAGCTCGCGCTTGGCGGTCTCGAGCTGGGCCCGGACCTCCTTCACCCCGGCAGTCACCGCAGAAAGCTCGACGAAACGCCGGTTGGTCTGGCTGGAGACCACGGCGGCGATGGTCGTCTTGCCGACCCCGGGTGGGCCCCAAAGGAAGACCGACATCGCGCCGGTTCCCTCCGCCAACCGCCGCAGCGGGGAACCCGGCGCCAGCAGGTGCTCCTGACCGACGATCTCGTCCAAGGTGCGCGGTCGCAGGCGGACAGCCAGCGGCAGGTTTGCATGGTCGGCCTGCGAGAGCGATCCGCCTGCAGGTGCTTGCGGGTCGGAGGTCAAGTTGCCGAACAGGTCCTCGGTCATGCTCGCTCGAGCAGCCGACTCTCGAGGGCTGACTGATCGTCGGCATCCCAGCCATTGCGGTCGAGCCAGGATTCGACGCCGCCCAACTCCTGGTCGACCCGATCCAACAGGATCTCCATGATCTCGGGTGGGGTCGACTGGGCGGCGACGAGTTCTGCGTGCTCGGGGGAACCGATGGTGGCAGCCTCACCGAGTCGCTGCAGGATCGCGGGCACCCGCTGGTTGCTGGCCGCGTAGTCGGCGATCACCTGGTCGGCAGGTACGCCGACGGCCGACAACAGCAGCGCGGACGTGGTGCCGGTGCGGTCCTTGCCGGCCGCACAGTTGATGATGGCCGCGCCCGGCGCGCCAGCGATCGTGCGCAATGCGCCGATCAGGCTGTCCGGCCTGTCGACGAAGTAGCCCAGATAGTGGTTGGCGGTCATGGCGGCATGGTCACGCCGACCGTCCGGCAACCCGTCGACGAGTTGCCCGAACCACGGCGGCAAGGCAGCTTCCGGATCATCGTCGAGATACAGGCTCATCTTGTGCAGCCGGACTTCACCGTTGAACGGCCAGACGCCGTCGCGGGCATGCTCACCGTTGGTGCGCAAGTCGACCACATCGCTGAGCCGGTAATGGTTCAGCAGGTAGGCCGCCGAGGTCGGGGTCAGGTCGGCGAGGTTGTCCGAACGCAGCACGACACGCGACCGGACGGTGCGTCCATCAACTGTGGTGCGTCCACCCAGATCTCTCATGTTGACCACGCCGTCGAGGTCCACCCAGTTCGGTTCAGTCGTCATGTGATCGAAGCTACCCGTCTGCGGTGACCGGACGGTAACCGCGGCCCACCCGTGCGGCTCAAGCGTCCGCCCGCTCAGCCGCCTTCTTGGGCTGCGGCTTGAAGTCGACGCCCGCCTCTCTGCGCTGCTGTGCGGTGATCGGTGCGGGCGCCCCGGTCAATGGGTCGAAGCCGTTGCCGGTCTTCGGGAAAGCGATCACCTCACGGATCGACTCGGCACCACCGAGCAGCGCAACGATCCGGTCCCAGCCGAATGCGATGCCGCCGTGCGGCGGGGCGCCCAACTGGAAGGCATCCAGCAGGAAGCAGAACTTCTCCTGGGCGTCCTCGGCGGTGATGCCCATCACCTTGAAGACCCGTTCCTGCACGTCACGGCGATGGATACGGATCGACCCGCCGCCGATCTCGTTGCCGTTGCAGATGATGTCGTAGGCGTAGGCCAGCGCGGAGCCGGGATCGGTGTCGAAACTCGCCAGGGACTCCGGCTTCGGCGAGGTGAAGGCATGGTGTACGGCGGTCCAGGCCCCGCCACCCACGGCGACATCACCTTCGGCGACCGCTTCGGCGACCGGCTTGAACAGGGGCGCGTCCACCACCCACAAGAAGCTCCAGGCGTCCTCGTCCACCAGCCCGCAGCGCCGGGCGATTTCGTTGCGGGCCGCTCCGAGCAGGTTCTGGGACGCAGCACGGGCACCCGCGGCGAAGAAGATGCAGTCGCCTGGCTGGGCGCCGGTGGCGGCGGCCAGGCCGTCGCGTTCAGTGTCGCTGATGTTCTTGCTCACCGGCCCACCCAAGGTGCCGTCCTCGGCGATCGTGACATAGGCCAAGCCCTTGGCACCACGCTGCTTGGCCCAGTCCTGCCAGGCGTCGAAGGTGCGCCGCGGTTGGGACGCGCCGCCGGGCATCACGATGGCCCCCACGTAGGGCGCCTGGAAGACTCGGAACGGGGTGTCGGCGAAGTAGTCGGTCAGCTCGGTGAGCTGCAGATCGAAGCGAAGGTCGGGCTTGTCGGAGCCGAACCGGTCCATGGCCTCGGTGTAGGTGAGCCGCGGCAACGGACACGGCAGCTCGAAGCCGATCAGCGCCCAGATCTCGGCGATGATCTGCTCGGACAGCCCGATCACATCGTCCTGGTCGACGAAGCTCATCTCGACGTCGAGTTGGGTGAACTCGGGTTGCCGGTCGGCGCGGAAGTCCTCGTCTCGGTAGCAGCGAGCGATCTGGTAGTACCGTTCCATCCCCGCCACCATCAGCAACTGCTTGAACAGCTGCGGGCTCTGCGGCAATGCGTACCACGAGCCGGGCGCCAGCCTGGCAGGTACCACGAAGTCACGCGCACCCTCCGGGGTGCTGCGGGTGAGCGTCGGGGTCTCGATCTCCACGAAATCGTGCGCGGCGAGCACTTTGCGGGCGGCAGCGTTGACCTGGCTGCGCAGCCGCAGCAGCCGACCCGGCTCTGGACGACGCAGATCGAGGTAGCGATGCCGGAATCGGGTGTCCTCGCCCACGTTGACTCGGTCATCGATCGGGAACGGCAACGGAGCCGCCGGGCTGAGCACCTCGAGCGAGCTGACCGCGACCTCAATCTGCCCGGTCGCCATGTTGGGATTCACCGTGTCGGCCGAACGGGCCTCGACTACGCCGCAGACCGCCACGCAGAACTCGTTGCGCAGCTTGTGAGCTCCCAGTTCGTCGACCAATTCCTCACGAATCACGCACTGCACGATGCCCGACGCGTCCCGCAGGTCGACGAAGACCACGCCGCCGTGATCGCGGCGGGCGTCCACCCAGCCTGCGAGCCTGACAGTGGTACCTATCTGGGACGCGCTCAGCGTACCTGCCTCGTGGGTGCGAATCACGACCATCTTCCTTTCGGGTGAGACCCGCATAGACGGTGCGGGCACCCGCCACAGTGTACCGGTAGCCCACGGATCGGCACGAAAGAGCCGGTTGGGCTCCGCGGGCGGGTGGGGATCACTGGGGTGAGACAACCCGCGGGCGCAGATCCTCATCCGGAGGCTGCCAGCTGGACGCGTCCGCCCCGGTTTGCTCACCCGAGCGGATGTCCTTGATCTCACCGGCGACGCCGCCGAACCAGACGAAGGGAATACCCCGCCGGTCGGCGTAGCGGATCTGCTTGCCGTACTTGTCGGCCCGGGGCGCCACCTCGCAGGCGATGCCACGGCCACGCAGCGTCGCCGCGACTCCCATGGCCGTTGCGCGGCTGTCCTCATCGTCCACCGCCACCAGCACGCAACTGGGGACGCTCCGCGAGGCGGTCAGCGCGCCGCGTCCCAACAGCGGCACGAGCAGTCTGGTCAGGCCGAGCGAGATGCCGACCCCGGGGAAGGTGCGCTTGCCGTCGGAGGCGAGGGAGTCGTAGCGTCCGCCGGAGCTGATCGAACCGAGCGAGGGATGGCCGACCAGTTCGGTCTCGTAGACGGTGCCGGTGTAGTAGTCCAGGCCTCGGGCGATCTTCAAGTCGGCGACCATGCGCCCCGGTACCTGCGACCGGGCGGCGTTGATCACGCGGGTCAGCGCGTCCAAGCCCTCCTCCAGCATCTCGGAGTGCACGCCGAGGTCGCGCACCCGGGCGACGAAGGAGTCGTCGGGGGCCTGGATGGTGGCCAGTTCGACGCACTTGCCCGCCACCCGGTCACTCAGGCCCAAGTCGGTGACGAGCAGTTCGGCCACCGCGGCCGCGCCGATCTTGTCGAACTTGTCAACTCGCTGCAGCACCGCGGCGGTGTCTTCGATGCCCAATCCGCGGTAGAAACCCTCGGACAGTTTGCGGTTGTTGACGTGCATCAGCACCGGCGGCAAGCCGAGCCGGTCGTGCAGCTTCTCCAACGACTCCAGCATGACCAGCGGTGCCTCGACGTCATGGTGCTCGGCGAGCGTGTTCTCGCCGATGATGTCGATGTCGGCCTGTGCGAACTCCCGGTAGCGGCCCTCCTGGGGACGCTCGCCGCGCCAGACCTTCTGGATCTGGTAGCGGCGGAACGGGAAGTTCAAGTGCCCGGAGTTCTCCAGCACGTAGCGGGCCAGCGGCACGGTCAGGTCGAAGTGCAAGCCGAGGTCATCGCCGGCGTCCTCGGCTGCGGCATGCAGGCGCCGGATGACGTAGACCTCCTTGGTGATCTCGCCCTTGCGGGTCAACGCCGCCATCGGCTCCACCGCTCGGGTCTCAACGCCGGCGAAACCGTGCAACTCGAAGGTCTCCCGCAGCAGGTCGATCGCCGCCTGCTCGACGATGCGCTGGGCAGGCAGGAACTCCGGGAACCCGGACAGGGCTTGGGAACGAGCCATCAGGCCAGCATCTCCTCGGTCAGGTAGGGGTTGGCGGCCAGCTCACGAGCCATCGTCGTGGACGGGCCATGCCCCGGAAGGATACTCGCCGATGCCTTGATCGCTGTGCGCAGTTTGCGGAGCGTACTGCGCATCTGCGCCATGCTGCCGCCCGGGAGATCGACCCGACCGATGCTGCCGGCGAACAGCACGTCGCCGCTGAACACCACAGGCGAGCCATCATCGTCACCCAAGAGCACCACGCAGCCCGGCGTGTGCCCGGGGGCGTGGATGACCTCAAGGGTCACTCCGGCAGACTCGAGGCATTGTCCGTCGGCCAGTTCGCGCAGGTCGCCGGGAGCGGGCAGCCGGGTGCTGCCCAGCACCTGCCGGATCAAGATCTCGCTACCAGGCCCGAGGCCCAATGCAGGATTGGTCAGCATCGCCAGATCTGCCGGATGCAACCAGAGGGGCACCTGGTGGTCGTCGGCCAGCTGCGCGGCGTCGGCGACGTGGTCCACATGTCCGTGGCTGCAAACCACTGCGGCCAGGTCGAACCGGTATTGCGTCAGGATTTCCTCAACGTGAGGCCGGGTATCGACCCCGGCATCGATGACGAAGGCGGGTTGGCGCCCGGCGTGTGTGGGTTTGTTTGCAGATACCACGTAGCAGTTTGTCTGCCAAGGACCACTCACGAACGGCACGATGAACACAAATCGCAGCCTATCGGGCAATATGGACCCATGAGTGAAAGCGCAGGGCCGGCAGGCTTCGGCCGTGTAGAGGACGACGGCACAGTTTACGTGCTGACCTCCGCGGGTGAGCGCAGGGTCGGTCAAGTCCCCGATGCCGACAAATCCGAGGCCTTGGCGTTCTTCGTACGCCGCTTCGAGTCATTGGAGACCGAGGTGAGTCTGCTTGGGCGGCGGATTGAATCGGGCTCGTTGTCGCCGGAAGAGGCACGTAAATCCATTAACCACCTGAAGTCCTCGATCGTCGAGGCCAGCGCGGTGGGCGATCTGGACGGCCTGGTGGCCAGGTTGGACGAGTTCGCGCCGCAGTTGGCTGCCGCCCAGGAGGCCCGCAAAACCGAACGCGCCCAGCAGAACGAGCAGATCAAGGCCGCCAAGGAGGCGATGGTCGCCGAGGCAGAGAAGCTAGCGGAGGGCAACGACTGGCGTGGTGGGGTGAACCGCTTCCGTTCCCTGCTGGACGAATGGAAGGCGCTGCCTCGTATCGACCGGGCCACGGACGACGAGCTGTGGCACCGTTTCAGTGGCGCCCGCACCACCTACACCCGCCGCCGAAAGGCGCAGTTCGCCACCCAGAATGAGCGCCGGGACGCAGCTCGCACGGCCAAGGAGAAGATCATCGCGCGCTCCCGCGAAATCGCCGGTTCGACAGATTGGTCGCAAACGGCCACCGAGTTCCGCGATCTGATGAACGAGTGGCGAGTCGCCGGCGGTGCTGGTCGTGAGATAGATGACCGGCTGTGGGCCGAGTTCCGGGGCCTGCAGGACCAGTTCTTCAATGCCCGCTCGGAGGCGTTCAGCGCCGAAGAGAGCGAGTACCGAGACAACCTGACCGCCAAGCAGAAGCTGCTCGACGAGGCCGAGGCAACGATCCTGCCGATCACCGACGTCAAGGCCGCCAAGGACGCATTCAGAGAGTTCCTGTCCAGCTTCAACGAACTCGGCAAGGTGCCGCGCGACGCGATCCGTCCGTTGGAGGGGCGAGTCCGGGCATTGGAACAGGCAGTGCGTTCGGCCGAAGAGATCGAGTGGCGCCGCACCGACCCGGAGGCCCGCAAGCGCGCCTCCGACACTGTCGAGATGTTCGGCGCCCAGATCGAGAAGCTGGCTCAGCAGGCCGACGCAGCCGAGCAACGCGGCGACAAGAAGAAGGCCGCCAAAACTCGTGACTCGATCAAGACCTACACCGAGTGGCTGGCCCAGGCCCAGAAGACCTTGGACGAGTTCTCGGCCTGACCGACCAACCGTCGAGCCCTCGGTCAACCCCCTTGGCTGACCCGATAGATGTCGTAGACGCCCGAGACCTTCCGCATCTGCGACGTAACGTGGGCTAAATGCTTCGGGTCCGAGCACTCGAAGGTGAGCCGCACCTTGGCGAGCCGATCCTTGGTGGTGCTGACCACCGCGGACGTGATCGACACGCCTTGGTCAGACAGCGACCTGGTCAGGTCTGAAAGCAGGCCGGTGCGGTCGAGCGCCTCCACCTGTACCGACACCAGGTACCCGACGTTGCCCGAGTGCGCCCATTCCACCTCTACGATGCGTTCGGGCTGGTTGAGCAGGGCGGCAGCGTTCGTACAGTCTCGCCGATGGACGGAGACACCGTTCTCGCGGGTGACGAAGCCGAGGATGTCATCGCCGGGCAGCGGGGTACAGCATTTGGCCAGCTTCACCCACATGTCCGGCTCGCCCTGCACGACAATGCCGACATCGTCCTTGCCGCCGGTCCGGCGAGGCGGGATCGGGCGCTTCTCCTCCAGCGTCTCACTGACTGCCGCCTCCAAGCCGCCCTCAGTCTCGACCAGCCGCTGGATGATGCCTTGCGCACTCACGTTGTTCTCGCCGATCGCGGCGTAGAGGGCGTTGATGTCGCTCAGCCGATAGCTGTCGGCGACTGCGGTCAAGTGCTCGACGGTCAGCAGCCGTTGCAGCGGCAACCCGGACTTGCGCATCTGCTTGGCAAGGGCATTCTTGCCCTGCTCGATGGCCTCGTCACGGCGTTCTCGGGTGAAGTGCTGCTTGATCTTCGACCGGGCACGAGGGCTGGCCACGAAGCTCAGCCAGTCACGGCTCGGGCCGGCGTCCTCCGAGCGAGCGACGAGGATCTCACAGATATCGCCGTTGGAAAGCTTGCTGTCGAGCGGGACGAGGCGTCCGTTCACGCGGGCGCCGACACAGCGGTTCCCGACCTCACTGTGGATCGCATACGCGAGGTCGACCGGCGTGGCACCCTGTGGCAAGGCGATCAAGTCGCCCTTCGGCGTGAAGACGTAAACCTCAGACGTGTTCAACTCGAAACGCAATGAGTCGAGGAACTCCCCCGGGTCTTCGGTCTCACGTTGCCATTGGTTCAGCTGATATACCCACGACAGCTGCTGGCTGTCGGCGTCTTCGCGCTGGGTGCCCTTCGCGCCCTTGGTGTGCGGCTCCTCCTTGTACTTCCAGTGCGCCGCGACGCCGTACTCGGCTCGCTGGTGCATCTCATGGGTTCGGATCTGGAACTCGACCGGGTGGTTGCCCTGCCCTAGCACCGTGGTGTGCAGCGATTGGTACATGTTGTACTTGGGCAGCGCGATGTAGTCCTTGAACCGGCCCGGTAGCGGGTTCCACCGGTTGTGCAGGACGCCGAGCGCGCCATAGCAGTCGCGGGTGGTGTCGACCAGCACCCGCAGGCCCACAAGGTCGTAGATGTCAGTGAAGTCACGTCCCCGCACCACCATCTTCTGGTAGATTGAGTAGTAGTGCTTCGGCCGGCCATAGACGATCGCCTTGATGCCGGCCTCGTTCAGGTCTCTCTTGACCTGATCGATCACCTCGCGCAGTTGGCGTTCGCGCTGCGGCGCGGCCTCCGCGACCATCCGGACGATCTCGTCGTAGACCTTGGGTTGGAGGGTGGCGAACGAGAGATCCTCCAGTTCCCACTTAATCGCGTTCATGCCCAGCCGGTGGGCCAGCGGGGCGAAGATCTCCAGTGTGTCGCGGGCGATGCGCATCTGCTTGTCGGGACGCAGGTAGGTGAGCGTGCGCATGTTGTGCAGCCGGTCGGCGAGTTTGATGACCAGCACCCGGATGTCTCGTGCGGTGGCGACCACCAACTTCCGGATGGTCTCGGCCTTAGCAGACTCGCCGTAGGTGATCTTGTCCAGCTTGGTCACGCCATCAACCAGCAGCGCGACCTCCTCACCGAAGTCGGCCCGCAACTGGTCGAGGGTGTAACTGGTGTCCTCGACCGTGTCGTGCAGCAAGGCGGCACACAATGTCGACTCGGTCATGCCCAACTCGGCCAAGATGGTGGCCACCGCCAACGGATGGGTGATGTAGGGCTCGCCGCTCTTGCGGACCTGGCCGCGATGGTAGTGCTCGGCGGTATGGTAAGCGCGCTCCAGCGGCTCCAGATTGGCCTTCGGATGGTTGGCCTTGACAACCGAGAAAAGCGGGTCGAGTACCGCCGACTGCGGCGGACGGTTGACCGCGCCGAACCACGCCAGTCGTTGCCGCATCCGCAGCCTTGGCTGCTCCGGACCACTGGAGATGCGCTCCAAGGTGGTGGAGCGCGGGGCACCAGGCGTCCCCTCCCCCGTACCGTAGGGCCCGTACACGCTGTCCTCTGACATCGAGTACCCCCTATCGCCGAACCGTATCGCAGAAGTCTATTACCACGATAGGAATCTTCGGGGGATCAGCCGTTCGGTTATCAGCTGGTTCGGATCATGGCGTACAGGTCGTGGACGCCGAAGGCTGCCAAGTTCTCCCGGCCATCCAGATCGGACATTTCTATCACGACCTGCACCTGTGCGACGCTGGCGCCGAGGCGTTCGATCAGCTTGAGGGACGCGATCAAGGTGCCCCCGGTGGCCAACAGGTCGTCTGCCAGCAGTACTCGTTGCCCCGGCTTAACCGCGTCGGTGTGCATTGCGAGCATCGACGAGCCGTATTCCAGATCGAAGTGCTCCTCCACCACCGTGCTGGGTAGCTTGCCCGGCTTGCGGATCGGCGCGAAGGGGACCCCCAACAGCAGCGCGAGTGGAGCGCCGAAGAGGAACCCGCGGGATTCCACGCCACAGACCAGATCGATGTCGTCCGGCGCTTGCTCGGCCAGCACATCCATGACACCCCGGAACGCCTCGACGTCCGCGAGGATGGGAGTGATGTCCTTGAACTGGATGCCGGGCTTCGGGAAGTCCGGCACGTTGCGGATCAGCGCTGCTGCCCTCGTCACACGGGAGTCGGTCATCTCACTTCTTCCGAGCAGATCGGGTTGACTTGGTCGGCTGGACGCGCTGGCCGCTGGGCGGGGGCATCATGGTGGTCGGCTCGTCGACTGACGCGTCGTCGGCCTCGGGCTGGGCGTAGTCCAGCACACCGGTCGACGGCGCAGCCACCGTCGGCATGCCGGCTGCGCTCACCTCGGACGTCGTGGCCACGGCGGTGACCTTCGCCCGCGTCTTGCGGCTGCCTTTCTCGAGCGAAGCCCGGTGGGTCCGCATCTCTGGCTCGCGCTCACGCATCTGGGCAAGCATCGGTGTCGCCAGGAAGATCGATGAGTAGGCCCCCGAGATCATGCCGATCAGCATGGCCAGACCGAGATCGGCCAGCGGTCCCTCGCCGCCGAGCACCATGACGCCTGCGACCAGGATGGCCAGTACCGGCAGCACCGCAATGATGGTGGTGTTGATGGAGCGCACCAAGACCTGGTTGATGGCCGCATTGGCGGCCTGGCTGTAGGTGCGCGACTGGTTCTTCATGTCACGGGTCTGCACCCGGACCATGTCGAAGACGACCACGGTGTCATAGAGCGAATAGCCCAAAATCGTCAGCAAGGCGATCATGGTTGCCGGCGAAACGGTGAAGCCGACCAATGCGTACAGCCCGAGCGTGACGATCAAGTCGTGCAGCAGCGCGATCAGCGCGGTCACCGACATCTTCCATTCCCGGAAGTAGACCGCAATCAGGAGGCCGACGAGCACCAAGAAGACCACCAGTGCGATGAGAGCCTGCTGGGTGATCTGCTGGCCCCAGGATGGGCCCACCAACGAGTAGGCCACGTCATCATGGGCGATCCCTGCCTGTTCGGCGATGGCCTGCCGTACCTGAGTGACCTCCGCAGTCTCCAGGCTTCGGGTCTGGACACGGACCGATTGGTCGCCGATCGTGTTGACCTGTACACCAAGATCTGGGACGCCCGAATCAGCCGCCGCCCGCGCGAAATCGTCGATGGTGGACGAGCTCACCTGGACGGGGGCCTGGAAGACCGAGCCACCCTCGAACTCGATACTCAGGTTGAGGCCCCGGAAGGCGATGGCGAGCACCGAGATGAGCAGGACGATCGCGCTGATCGTGTACCACCTGTTGCGGTTGTTTACGAATTCGAACTCGAAGTCGCCGGTGTAGAGGCGGTGGGCGAACGTCTGCCGCCTCGGCTGCGGATTGGTGGTCACTTCGCCTCCTGGGTGCCGGCGGCCTGCTTGGTGCCCCCGCTTGGCTTCGAGCCGGGACGCGGGCGTCGGCGAGTGCTGGCCAGTCGGCCGAGCAGCGACTCGCGGCTGACGCCCAAATGCTCGGGATCGAGCCCCGAACCCTTGCGGCCCTCACCATAGAACTTGGTCTGCCCCAGCAGTGTCATCAGCGGATGGGTGAAGAAGATGACGAGCACCAAGTCGATGGCGGTGGTGACCCCTACGGTGAACGCGAAACCCTTGACGCTTCCGATGGCCAGGAAGTAGAGCACCACGGCGGCCAGCAACTGGACGCCATCGGCCATCAGGATGGTGCCGCGGGCCTTGCCCCAGCCGGACTGGATGGCATGCCGCAGACTGTGTCCCTCTCGGATCTCGTCACGGATGCGCTCGAAGTAGATGACGAAGGAGTCTGCGGTGACACCGATCGCGACGATGGCACCTGCAATGCCCGGCAGGTTGAGGGCGAACCCGACTGCCGAGCCCAACAGCACGATCGCCGCATAGGTGACCACCGCGGCGGCCAGCAGCGAGCCGACGACCACGACGGACAGACCACGGTAGTAGATCACGGAGTAGGCCACGACCAACCCCAGTCCGACGAGCCCCGCTACGATACCCGCCGTCATCTGGTTGCCACCCAGCGTGGGCGAAACGGTGTCGACCGAACTGATCTCAAGGTCGACGGGTAGCGCCCCGTAGCGCAGTGTCGCGGCGAGTGAGCGGGCGCTGGTCTCGTTGATAGAACCACCACTGATGGACGCCTGGCCACCCGCAATCCGTTCGCTCACGCTCGGCGCCGATATCACCTGGCGGTCCAGAACGATGGCGAACTGGTTCTGCGGCGACTGCTTGGCGGCCAACGCTGCGGTGGCGTCCGAGAACTCCTGGGTGCCCTGGGAGTCGAAGCTCAGCGAGACCGCCCAGCCAAGTTGCCCCTGCGGGATACCCGCGGTCGCGTCGGTGACGCGTTCGCCGCTGAGCACCACCGGGCCGAGGAAGTACTTCGCGGTCTGCTCGGGGTCGCAGGCGATCAGCGGTTGGTCCGAGACATCCGGGAACTCATCACCGCATTGAAACGCCAGGAAGTCCTCGACATCCTGCTCGGTCGGCTGGTAGTCCAGCCGCTCCTCCAGGCTCGGGGATTCTGCTGCCGGCACCGAAGGACGCGGGGTCCGCGGGGCCGGCGGCTCGGTGGGCAGGGCCGGGACCGGGCCACGCTGCGGCGTGCTGGTCGGCGTTGGGGTGGCGTCCCCAGCAGAGGGGGTGGCGTCCCCAGCGGAGGGGGTGGTGGGGGTCGTTGTCGGGGGTGTCACCTCCTGCACCGCGATAACCGGGCGGAAGTTCAGCCTTGCCGTGGCGCCGACCAAGGCGACCAGTTCGTCGCTGTTCACGTTGGGGGCCGCAACCTCGATCTGGTCGTTGCCCTGCACCGTCACCGAGGCCTCGCCGACGCCCAGCGAGTCGACGCGCTGCTGAATGATGGTGCGCGCAGTCTCGAGGTTCTCGCGCGGCGGCGAATTGCCGTCGGAGGTACGTGCAGTGAGGGTGATGGTGGTGCCGCCGCGCAGGTCGAGGCCCAGTCTCGGAACCCAAGTGCCCGTCAACGCCATCAGGCCCAAGAGCATCGCCACGACGACGCCGAACCCGACGAGCGTTCTGGCCGCGGATTGAGTGGGATTGGAGGTTGCCATTATGAAGGAACCCTCGTCAACGGTTCTGAGTGCGGTCGTCCTCGTCGGGCCGCGGGGCATCCAGATCTTCCGCGGGCGGCTCGAACGATGGCCCGGCGGGCAGGCTATCGGTCACCAGCGAAGCCGGCGTATCTGGGACCTCGAGGGGTGTCAGATCAGACTCTGGTGCGGTCAACTCCGGAAGGTCGGCGTTGAACTCGTCGGCGGGCTCGATGGCCGGTTCACCATCGGAGTACTCGAACTCCTCCTCCTGAGCAGTGACCGCCCGAACCACTGCCTGCTTGAGTACCGTCACCTCAACCCCGGGCGCCAGTTCCACGACCATCTGCTGTTCGCCGTTGGCTCGCAGGGTGCCGAACATGCCGGAGTTGAGCATGACACGGGAGCCGGGCTCGAGTGCGCTGAGCATCTTTCGCTGGGCGTTCATCTTCTTCTTCTGAGGCAGCACCATCAGCACGTACATCAGGCCGATGAAGACCACCATCAGCAGGAGCATTTCCATGAGGATTACCTAACTAGTCGGAAGCCGGACTCGCGTCTGGGATTCAGTGGCACACCCTTGAACGCGCACCGTGACGATATTAGCCGAACAGATCAGGTTGCTCCGAGCCGCTGCGCTGCGCGGGCGGCTGCAGCCCAAGATGGCGCCAGCCTGCGGGAGTGGCGACTCGCCCGCGGGGGGTCCGCATGATGAAGCCCAGGCGGACGAGGAAGGGCTCGGCAACCTCTTCAACGGTCTCGGTTTCCTCGGCGACCGCGATCGCCAAGGTCGACAAACCGACCGCGCCGCCGCCGAACTTGCGGCAGATCGCGTCCAGCACGGCCTGGTCGAGGCGATCGAGACCCAAAGGATCGACTTCGTACAGTTCCAGCGCGTCGCGGGCGAGGGAGGTGCTGACCCGGCTGTTGTTGTGCACCTGCGCGTAGTCACGCACCCGGCGCAGCAATCGGTTCGCGATCCGCGGGGTGCCGCGGGAGCGGCGGGCGATCTCGGCGGCCGACGGGGCGTCCAGCCTGACCCCGAGCTTGACAGCGGAACGGTGCACGATGCCCTGCAAATCGGCGGCTGCGTAGTAGTCGAGCTGCGCGGTGAAACCGAAACGGTCACGCAACGGTCCGGGCAACAGCCCGGCACGGGTGGTGGCGCCGACCAAGGTGAACGGTGGAATCTCGATCGGTATCGCCGCCGCCCCGGGCCCCTTGCCGACCACCACGTCGACGCGGAAGTCTTCCATGGCGAGGTAAAGCATCTCTTCGGCGGGCCGGCTCATCCGGTGGATCTCGTCGAGGAAGAGCACTTCGCCGGCGGTCAGACCGGACAGGATGGCCGCCAGGTCGCCGGCGTGCTGGATGGCCGGACCAGAGGTGATTCGCAGCGGGACGGACATTTCGTTGGCGATGATCATGGCGAGGGTGGTCTTGCCGAGTCCCGGGGGCCCGGACAGTAGGACGTGGTCGGGCGTACTGCCCCGATGTCGGGCAGCCGCCAGGACAAGGTCCAGCTGGTCCACCACGCGTGGTTGCCCCTGGAACTCCTGCAGGCTGGTGGGCCGCAGCGCGCCCTCGGCAGCCAATTCGTCGGGGCTGGGCCACGGATCGACCGGGGAATGGCTCACTGCATCAGTCTCCTCAGGCTCTGGCCAGCGATTGCAGCGCGGCTTTCATCAGCCTACCTAGGGAGATCTGGGGATCGGCCGTCACCAGATCGGCGACGTTCTCGACGGCAAGCTCTGCGTCCTTCGCTGACCATCCCAGCCCCTGCAGGCCGGTGGACACTTGCTCGCGCCACCGTTCGACGGGCGGCTGTGGCTCGGTGTCGACCGTCTCGTCCGGTTGGACGCCAAGGGCGGCGACCCGGTCGCGCAGTTCGATGATTATCTTCTCGGCGCCCTTCCTTCTGATACCCGGCACCTTGATCAGCGTGCCGATCGACCCTGACTGGATCGCCTGCACCACCTGGGCGGGGCTGAGAACCGAAAGCGCGGCGAGCGCGAGTTTCGGCCCCACCCCAGAGGCCAGCTGCAGCAGTTCGAAGGTGTCGCGCTCGGTGTCGGTGGCGAAGCCGTACAGCGTGAGGGCATCTTCCCGCACAATCAGTGTGGTCGACAGCGCCGTCCGTTCACCCGGCCGCAGGGAGGCCACCGTCGAGGGTGTACACGCCAATTGGAAGCCCACCCCCGCCACATCGAGGACGACCCAGTTCGGGCCCAGAGCAGCTGTGGTGCCGGTCAATCTGGCAATCATCGGCGTCCTGTCTTGGCGGCGTGTGCTTGCACGACCGCTGCGTATCTGTTGGTGGCGCCGCCCCGCCACAGGTGGCAGACCGCCAAGGCAACCGCATCGGCGGCGTCGGCGGGGGACGGCGCCTCGGGCAGCCGCAACACGCGTGCGACCATGGCACCCACCTGGGCCTTGTCGGCCCCTCCGTAGCCGGTGATGGCGGCCTTGACCTCTGTCGGGGTGTGCAGTGCCACCTGGATGTCGTACCGGGCGGCGACCATCATCGCCAGGCCGGCTGCCTGGGCGGTTCCAGTGACGGTCATCGTGTTGTGCTGGGCGAAGACCCGCTCGACGGCGATGGCGTCGGGGTTGAGTCGGCGCACCCATGCGTCCAAACCCTGCTCAATCTCGAGCAACCGGTGTGCATGATCGGTCTTGGTACTGGTTCTGATCACTCCGACGTCGACGAGCTGGGGTGACCGCCCGGTCTGGCCCTCGACGACGCCGACCCCGCAGCGCGTCAGCCCGGGATCAACGCCCAGCACCCGCATTTGCCTTCACCTTCGCTCCGAACACACGTTCGGATCTTAGGTGGTGCGAGTCCGTTCGCAGCTCAGGCGCGCCGTGGTGATCGGGTCAGGCGCCGGCCTCCAGCGCCGCGCGTACCCCGTCGGACAGGTCAGCATTGGTAAAGACGTTCTGCACGTCGTCGAGGTCTTCCAGGGCGTCGACGATCCTCTCCAACTTCTCGGCGGCCTCGACCGAGTCGACGATCTGGTCGAAGCTGGCGACGAACTGCACCTCGGCGGAGTCGTAGTCGATGCCGGCGGCCTGGACGGCTTTGCGCACCTCAACCATGTCGTTGGGGTCGCTGATCAGTTCGAACTCGTCGCCGACGTCGGTGAGGTCCTCGACATTGGATTCGATGGTGGCCTCGAGCAGTTCGTCCTCGCTGATCATCCGGGTGGCCGTCTTGCGCGAGTCGGACTCGACCTCTTGCTGCTTGGCCACCGTGACCACACCCTTGCGGCTGAACAGGCGCTGCACCGAACCGCCGTCGGCGATCGTGCCACCGTTGCGGGTGACCGCCACGCGCACGTCCGAGATGGAGCGATTGCGGTTGTCGGTCAGGCATTCGATCAGGATCGCGACGCTTGCCGGGCCGTATGCCTCGTACATGATCGACTCGTAGGAGACCGCATCGGCGCCCTCACCCGAGCCGCGCTTGACAGCACGGTCGATGTTGTCATTGGGGACGGAACTCTTCTTCGCCTTCTGGATGGCGTCGTAGAGGGTGGGATTCCCGCCGGGGTCACCGCCACCAACGCGTGCGGCCACCTCGATGTTCTTGATCAGCTTGGCGAACAGCTTGCCCCGCTTCGCATCGATGACGGCCTTCTTGTGCTTGGTGGTTGCCCACTTGGAATGGCCCGACATGTATCCTCACCTTCTTGCAACGAACGACGTCAAAGTCTAGTGCAGCCCGCTCACTGGTCGAAAACCCCGCCGTACAACACCATTCGGTCGTCCAGGACGTAGCCCATCCCCTCGAACAGGTTCTCCGCCGCGTCGGGGCGGTCGGTGTCGACCCCGATGCCAGCCAGCGTGCAGCCGCGGTCTGCAAAGGTACGCATCGAAGCGGCGAGCAATGCCTTGCCGACACCTTGGCTGCGGTATTCGGGCAGCACCCCGAATCGTTCGGTCCAGCCCTCGGTCCAGCCGGTCTGCGGGTCCCTGATCTCGCTGTTCACTGCGTAGCCCACCACGCCGGCGGCCGGGTCGGCGGTACGTAGTGCTAGCCATGACCAGTCCGGACGCGAGTCCGGCCGGGACAATGACGCCTCCCAGTCCGCCGCAGTGACGGGGTGCGCCCCGTCGCGCGTCGCGAACGCGGCGTTGTGGGCGATCCGAACCGCCTCGGAGTGCTGCCTTTCGAAGACCCGGAGTTCGATGCCGGGCGGTGGCACCACGAGAGGCAACTCCCCGTCAAGGGATCGGTGCGCGTCGAAGAACCACCGCTGGGGCGCCAGTCTGCCGTCCATGACCAAGTCTGCGGAGACTCGGGAGTCCTCGTCGGTCGCGCAACCAAGCCAGAGCCGGCCGATGTCCGGACGTCTTTCACGGATATGGCCGTACCAAGTGCGGGCGCGGTCGATCGACCAGCCGACCAGCCGCAATCCGATCTTGTGGTGCCGCCAGGCCGGATGCACCCCTATCTCCATCCACACATGGGGGTTCGTTTCATCGGACGGTGTGATGTGGTTCCAGGCGTAGGCGACGATGGTGCCGCCACGATCACGTCCCACCACTGCGTGGTTGCCGGAGTGGGCGAGCGGCCGGTCGAATTCGCGCTGCATCTGATCGAGGCTGCGATGCTGTGCAGGGTCGTCGATGTACTCGATCGCCGCGCACAGTTCGGCCACCTCCGGTAGGTCGTCCCGAGTCAGGAACGACCAGTCGAGGCTGCCCTCGACGACCGCCTCACCCCAGCTGGGTCGCTGCTCGACTTGCGACATCACATGTCACCGCCGAGCAGCGGCGTGTGAGTCACGCGCAGTGCGCAGCGCCTCGGCCAGGGTGAACCTCCCGAGGTACAGCGCCGTCCCGACGATGGCGCCCTCAACTCCGATCGGGACCAGGCCCGACAGCATCCGGATGTCGTGCAGCGATGAGATGCCGCCACTTGCCACCACTTTCGCCTTGGTGCGCGCGCAGACCGCCCCCAGCAGCTCCAGGTTGGGGCCGGTGAGCATGCCGTCGCTCGCCACATCGGTCACCACGAACCGGACACAGCCCGCTTCGGTCATTCGGTGCACTGTCTCGAAGACGTCGCCGCCGGTTCGGGTCCAGCCGCGAGCGGCTAGCTGCTGACCGCGCACGTCAAGCCCGATCGCAATGCGGTCGCCGTACTCACCGATGATGCGTTCGCACCATTCGGGGTTCTCCAGGGCGGCGGTTCCGACGTTCACCCGGCGGGCGCCGGTGGCCAGCGCGCGCTCCAAGGATGCATCGTCGCGGATTCCGCCGGACAGCTCCACGTTGATCTCCATCGCGGCCACGACATCGGCGATGACCGCGGCGTTGTCACCGCGACCGAAAGCGGCGTCCAGATCGACCAGGTGCAGCCATTCAGCGTGCTCGGATTGCCAGCGCAGTGCCGCCTCGCGGGGATCGCCGAAGATTCGTTCGCTGCCGGACACTCCTTGGATCAGCTGGACGGCTTGCCCTGCCTGGACGTCGACGGCAGGCAGCAGGATCAGTCGGTCGGCGGCGTTGGATGGGGCGGTATCGGTCAGGGTGGACACAATTCTCAACCTTAACTCGTCAGCCAACTGCGCAGCAGCTGGGCTCCTGCTGCGCCGGACTTTTCCGGATGGAACTGGGTGCTGGTCACGCTGCCCGACTGGACGGCGGCGACGAAGCGGTCCCCCTCGTGCTCTGTCCACGCCACCAGCGTGTCGTCGGGAACCGCTGGCCGACCGGCCGCATCCCGAGCGTGCACTCCGTAGGAATGCACGAAGTAGAACCTTCGACCGGACAGCCCGGCGAAGACGCCTTGGTCGGAGGGTGGTTCGATGGTGTTCCACCCCATGTGCGGCAACCGCCGCGCGGCCAACCGCTCCACGGTGCCGGGGAAGATCCCGATGCCGGCCGAGTCGACACCATGCTCGACGCCGCGAGCGAAGAGCACTTGGTGGCCAACGCAGATCCCGAGCAGTTTGCGGCCGGCGGCGACCCAGTCACGTACCAGTTCGTCGCCGGTGATGGCTTCCAACTGGGACATACATGCCGCGAAGGCACCGACGCCGGGCAGTACCAGTCCGGCCGCGCCGTCGAAGTCGCTCACACGCTGCCCGAGCCGAACCTTGGCGCCAGCAGCTTCCAGCGCCCGGCAAACGGAGTGCAGGTTACCCGACCCGTAGTCAAGAACCCCCACCAGGGGCTGACTCACAGGGTGCCCTTCGTGCTCGGCACCGCGTCCACGCGCGGGTCCGGCTCGACCGCCATCCGCAGGGCACGGGCTAATGCCTTGAACTGGGCCTCGACGATGTGGTGCGGCTCGCGTCCGGCCAGCAGCCTCAGGTGGACGCACAGCCCGGCGTTCAACGCCAGCGACTCGACCACGTGCTGGGTCATTGAGGCGGCATACAGCGGCTCCGTGCCACCGATTCGTGCGTAGACCTGACCCTCGGGCTCGCCGCTGCACACCACGTAAGGGCGTCCGGCGACGTCTACCACGCACTGCGCGAGGGCCTCGTCCAGCGGCACCAGCGCATCACCGAAACGCCGGATACCACGCTTGTCACCGAGTGCTACCCGCAGCGCCTGGCCGATCGCGATCGCAGTGTCCTCGACGCTGTGGTGCCCGTCGACGTGTACGTCGCCGGTCGTGGTGATCCGCAGGTCGATGAGGGAGTGTTTGCTCAGCGCTGTCAGCATGTGGTCATAGAAGCCCACGCCGGTGCTGATCTCGGATGCGCCGGTGCCGTCCAGGTCGAGCCAGACATGCACGTCCGATTCGCCGGTGATGCGGTGAACTTCGCCGCTGCGGCCTGCTTCAGCCATCAACCCTCCTTGTGGTAACCAACTATCTCGTGGTTCGGCAGCACTTCGGTGAGACTGTCCCGGAAGATCGCCATCTCGTCGGGACTGCCCGCAGAGACCCGAAGATACCCCGCTGGGCCGGTCTCGCGCACCAAGACGCCGCGCTCCAGCAGGTCTGCCCACACGGCATGCCGGTCGGTGAACCGGCCGAACAGGCAGAAGTTCGCCTGACTCGGTACCACCTGCAAGCCGCGGTTCCGCAGCCACTCCTGGATCAGCTGGCATTGTTCGCGCAAGACCTCGACCTGACCCAGCATCTCGCGGGTGTTGGCCAGCGCCACCCGCGCCAACGCCTGGGTCTGGGCAGACATGTGGTACGGCAGGCGGACGATCCGGCAGGCGTCCACCACGGCCGGGGCGGCGGCTAGGTAGCCGACTCGTCCGCCAGCCATCGCGAATGCCTTGCTCATGGTCCGGGAGACGATCAACCGCCCGCAGCTCGGCAGTAAAGCGAGCGCCGAATCATCGGGAACCTCGGTGAACTCCTGATAGGCCTCGTCCACTATCACCAAGCAGTCGACCTGCTGGCAGATCTCCTGGATGACGCTGACAGGGGTCTGGGTGCCCGTCGGGTTGTTCGGCGTACACAGCAGCACCATGTCGGGGTGGTGTTCTTCGACGGCCGCCAGCACCAGTTCGGCGTCCACGCTGAAGTCACGGCGCCGCGGCACGGTGACGTAGCGGGTGTGGGTGTTGCGCGCGTACTCCGGGTACATGGAGTAGGTCGGGGTGAACGTCAGCAACGTACGCCCCGGCCCACCGAAGGCCTGCAACAGGTGGGTCATCACCTCGTTGGAGCCATTGCCGACCCAGATCTGGTCGGCGCCCAGCCCGAAGCCCAAGTAACGCCCCAAGTCGTTGCGCAGCTCGTAGGCTTCGCGATCAGGGTAGCGATTGACGGTGCGCGCCATCTCGAGGATGGCTGAGGCCATCTGCTGGCGCACCCGGGGACTGGGCGGGAAGGGGTTCTCGTTGACGTTCAGCATCACCGGGACGTCAAGCTGGGGCGCACCGTAGGGCTGCTCCCCCACCAGCTCGGGACGCAGCGGCAACTCGGCCAAGGTGATCTTCGCGCCAGGATCGATGCTCATTGCTGTTCCTCCAACCGGACTGCGATGGCGTTGGCGTGCCCGGGCAGCCGCTCGGCGATTGCGAAGACCTGCACTCGCTC
>RRZU011476444.1_pt1 | contig 31601 bp, 29 predicted proteins | sample 2165561 | NCBI WGS metagenome assembly RRZU01 (sample SAMN10456909, study PRJNA506462) | wastewater metagenome | isolation source: wastewater sludge | place: USA: Moscow, Idaho | reverse complement strand
TGGTCGCGGCGGACCTTGAGGATGCTGAACATGCCGCCCATCTCGACGCCGCCGAACGGCCCCTGGCCGGTCATCATCGGCGCGGTGTTGTCGGGCAGCGGCATCTCCATCTCGGCCATGTCGGCCATGCCGCGCTCGCCCATGGCCATGTAGCCGGGAATGAGCTTCGTGATCTTGCGGGCGACGTCGGTGTGGTCGACGCCGATCATCGTCGGCACGTCGTGGCCCATCGCGTTCATCGTGTGGTGGCTCTTGTGGCAGTGGAAGGCCCAGTCGCCTTCCTCGCTGGCGATGAACTCCACCTGGCGCATCTGGCCGACCGCGATGTCGGTCGTCACCTCCGGCCAGCGCGCCGACTTCGGCACCGGGCCGCCGTCGGTGCCGGTGACCTCGAACTCGTGGCCGTGCAGGTGGATCGGGTGGTTCGTCATCGTCAGGTTGCCGACGCGGATGCGCACCCGGTCGTTCAGCCGCACGTTCAGCGTGTCGATGCCGGGAAAGATGCGGCTGTTCCAGGCCCAGAGGTTGAAGTCGAGCATGGTCATCACCTTGGGCGTCGCGCTGCCGGGCTCGATGTCGAAGGCGTTCAGCAGGAAGCAGAAGTCGCGGTCGACATCGGCGATCAGCGGGTGCTTCGCCTTCGGGTGCGTGATCCACATCCCGTACATGCCCATCGCCATCTGCACCATCTCGTCGGCATGCGGGTGGTACATGAAGGTGCCGGGGCGGCGGGCCTCGAATTCGTAGACGAAGGTCTTGCCCGGCGGGATCGGGGGCTGGGTCAGGCCCGAGACGCCGTCCATGCCATTGGGCAGGCGCTGGCCGTGCCAGTGCACCGCGTGGTGCTCGGGCAGGCGGTTGGTGACGAAGATGCGCACCCGGTCGCCCTCGACCACCTCGATGGTCGGGCCGGGCGACTGGCCGTTGTAGCCCCAGAGGTTGGCGTTGAAGCCGGGCGTCATCTCGCGCACCACCGGCTCGGCGACCAGGTGGAACTCCTTGACGCCGTTGTTCATGCGCCAGGGCAGGCTCCAGCCGTTGAGCGTCACCACCGGGCGGTAGGGGCGACCGGTGGCGGGCTGCAGCGGCGGCGCGGTGGCTGCCGAGGTCTGGATGACCGGTTCGGGCAGCGCGGCCAGTGCCACGCGGCTGACCGAGGCGGCGGCGACCGCGGCCCCGGCCGAGAAAAGGGAACGTCGGGAAATCATGGCGGAAGATCCGTGTGGGGTTCGCGGTGCGCTCAGTGGCCGCCGGCGTCGGCGGCGGCATTGGCGGCGGCGGCCGGGCCGCTGCCGGCATCGAGCCGGGGGCGGCCGAGCAGGGCCTGCTGCAGGTCGGCGTCGGCGCGCCAGAACTCGCGCCGGGCGTCGATCGCGGCGTTGACCGCACCGATCTGCGCGCGTGCGTCGGCCAGCAGCTCGAACACGCCGATCAGCATGCCGTTGTAGCGCAGCAGGTTTTCCTCGCTGATGCGCTGCTTCAGCGGCACGATCACCTGCTGCGCATGGCGCGCGATGTCCCAGGCGTGGCGCCAGTGGCGCCAGGCCTCGCGGGTTTCGGAGCGGGCATCGATGGCGATGGCGGCGGTGCGATGCAGGCTGGCGGTGTAGATCGCCTCGGCGCGTGCGACCCGGGCGTCGCCCCAGTCGAAGAGCGGCAGCTCCAGACCGACCTCCCAGGCGCGGCTGCGGTGGCCGTCGCTGGTCTTCGAGCGCGAGACGCCAAGCTCGAGGGCATCGACGAAGCGTGTGGTGCGGGTCAGCCCCAGGCTGCGCGCGGTCTGCGCGGTGGCGGTGCGCGCGGCCTGCACATCCAGGCGCTGCGCCAGCGCGCGGGCCTCGATGTCGGTCTGCGCGAGCGGCTGCGCGGGCAGATCCGGCAGGCGCTCGGGCAGCGCGAGCCGCTCGGCCTGCTCGCCCCACAGGCCGAGCGCGCGAACCAGGCGCTCGCGCGCGGCGTCGCGGCTGCGCTCGCCGCGCGCCAGGTTCAGCAGCGCGTCGGCCTCGAAGGACTGCTCGCGCGCCAGCGCCAGGCGGTTGAAGTTGCCCGCCTGCGCCATGCGCCGCGCCAGCTCGGCGCCGGCCTCGGCGGCCTGGTGGACCTGGCGCAGATAGGCCAGGCTTTCCTCGGCCGCCACCGCCTCGATCCAGGCGCGGCGCACCTCGGCGATGCGCTCGACGATGCCGATCGTCACCTGCGCCTGCTGCTGCGCGAGCTGCTGCGTGGCCATCGTGCGCGCCAGCGGCATCAGCAGCAGCCGGCCCAGGCCGAGGTGCAGGCCGATCTCGCGCTCGATCTCGTCGCCGCTGGTGGTGCGGCCGTAGCTCAGACCGGGATTGGGCAGACGGCTGACCTGCGCCAGTTCGGCCTGCGCGATGCCGAGCCCGGCCAGGTCGGCCTGCAGGCCGCGGTGGTTCAGCAGCGCCAGCTCGACCGCGCCGTCCTGCGACAGCGGCGCGGCCAGCAGCGCGTCGAGGCGTGCGCGTGCCTCGGCCGACGGGGCCTGCGCATCGGGCCAGCGCGCGATGTCGGCGCCAGTGGCCGCGCGCAGCTGCTCGCGCACCGGCGCGATCGCCGCGTCGGGCGAGGTCGTGGTGCAGCCGGCCAGCGCCGCGGTCGCCAGCAGGGCCAGCGTCAGCTTCAGCGCGGCCGGGGGTGTCCGGACAGCGTGGCTCATCGGGCACCTCCGGGGACGGAGGCCGCGGCCGCAGGCTCGGGCGCGTGGGCCTGCTTCAGATAGACGCGCCAGCCGCCGACGGCGTGCACCCGCGCGTTGGCGGCGCGCCAGTCGCCGGGGGCGGTCTCGGGCGGGGCGGACGCGGCGCGTGCGGCCAGCGTCGAGCGGTGGGCGAGCGGGCGCACCGCGGCGCCGGGGTCGGCCGGATCGCCGGAGCGGGCGAGTGCCGGCCCGGCCGCACCGGCCAGGGCCAGCGCGGCGGCAAGAAAACGGAACATGAATGAACCTCGTCAGACGGAAAGAGGCCGAACGGACCGGATCGCGCCAGCACCGGGGCGGGCGACGGATCGACGGACGACGGATCGGATCAGGTCTGGCGACGAGGGGGGCGGAACAGCGCGTCCGGCGGGGCGTCGGCGGCGCCGGTGACCGGCACCAGGGCCGGCGCGGCCTGCGGCAGTCGCGGCAGGCTCAGGGAAGGCGGTGCCGGCAGTCCCAGGCTGGCATGGCAGATCTCGCACAGCGAGCAGCCGGCGTGGGCCGGCGTGGCCTGCGGGTCGGCATCGGTCGGCATCGACCGCTCTGCCGGCGCGGCATGGCAAGGCGGCATGTCCTGCGGCGACACGGCCACCATGACCGCACCGGGCAGGGTGGTCATGGCCGCCATCTCGGCCAGCGCCCAGCCGCGCAGCGGCAGCAGCGCGATCACCAGCCAGAGCAGCCAGCGCAGGACAGGGCGGGCAGGACGGAACATGCCCGACAGTATAGGCTGCGACCCTAGAATCCGGTCTTTCCGATCCTTCGTCCCGGAGCTTCCCGCATGAGCCACACGCCCGCCGACCAGGCCCAGATCCTCGCCCAGGCGCTGCCCTACATCCGCAAGTTCCATGGCAAGACCATGGTCATCAAGTACGGCGGCAACGCGATGACCGATCCGGCGCTGCAGAAGGCCTTCGCCGAAGACGTGGTGCTGCTGAAGCTGGTCGGCATCAACCCGATCGTCGTGCACGGCGGCGGCCCGCAGATCGATGCGGCGCTGACCAAGATCGGCAAGAAGGGCCAGTTCATCCAGGGCATGCGCGTGACCGATGCCGAGACGATGGATGTCGTCGAGTGGGTGCTCGGCGGCGAGGTGCAGCAGGACATCGTCGGCCTGATCAACGCCGCCGGCGGCAAGGCGGTGGGCCTGACCGGCCGCGACGGCGCGATGATCCGCGCGCGCAAGCTCAAGATGCTCGACCTCAACGACCCTTCGGTCGAGCATGATGTCGGCCAGGTCGGCGAGATCGATTCGATCGACCCGAGCATCCTGCGCGCGCTGCAGGACGACCAGTTCATCCCGGTGGTCAGCCCGATCGGCTTCGGCCCCGACAACGAGAGCTACAACATCAACGCCGATCTGGTGGCGTCGAAGCTGGCCGAGATCCTCAAGGCCGAGAAGCTGATGATGCTGACCAACATCCGCGGCGTGCTCGACAAGCAGGGCGAGCTGCTGACCGAGCTGACCTCGCGCCGCATCGACGAGCTGGTCGAGGACGGCACCATCTCCGGCGGCATGCTGCCCAAGATCGCCGGCGCGATCGACGCGGCCAAGTGCGGCGTCAACGCGGTCCACATCATCGACGGGCGCGTGCCGCATGTGCTGCTGCTGGAGATCCTGACCGACCAGGCCTTCGGCACGATGATCCGCTCGCACTGAGCCGGTCTGCCGCGATGAAGCGCGCCCCGGTCTGGCTCTTCGACCTCGACGACACGCTGCACGACGCCAGCCACGCGGCCTTCGGGCCGATCGCCGAGGCGATGACCGTCTACATCGAGCGCGAGCTGGCGCTGACCCGCCGCGAGGCCGAGGCCCTGCGCCGCCACTACTGGGACCGCTACGGCGCGACGCTGCTGGGGCTGATGCGCCACCACGGCGTGCGCGCCGCGCATTTCCTGCACGACACGCACCGGCTGCCCGGCCTGGAGCACCGGCTGCGCGCCAGCGCGCACGACCTGGCGGCGCTCGAGCGCCTGCCGGGCCGGCGCTTCATCCTGACCAACGCGCCGCGCGCCTACGCCGAGCGCGTGCTGGCGGCCCTTGGCATGACGCGGCTCTTCCACGGCGTCATCCCGATCGAGCGCATGACGATGTTCGGCGACCTGCGCCCCAAGCCCGACGCGCGCATGCTGCGAAGCATCGCGGTGATGCTGAAGGTGCTGCCCTCGCGCTGCATCCTGGTCGAGGACACGCTGGCGCACCAGAAGTCGGCGCGCCGGGTGGGCATGAAGACGGTGTGGATGCAGCGCTGGATGCGCCGCGCCGGCTCGCCCGCGCCGGTGTCGGCCGGACTGCCGGCGCGCCCGCGACGCTGCCGGCGACCGACTTATGTGTGTGCCAGAATCCGCAGCCTTCAGGCGCTGTCCCGCTCCGCCTGGTGAAGGGGCCGGGACCCGGCGCCCTGTCGACCCGTTTCAGCGCGCCTGCCGCCCCGTTCCCGATGCCCGATACCTCCGACGCCCCGGCCGCTTCCGCGCCCGACCACGAAACGGCTGCCGCCGAGCCGGCGCGTCGTCGCCCCAAGCCCGGCGAGCGCCGCCTGCAGATCCTGCGCACGCTGGCGCAGATGCTCGAGCGCCCCGGCGCCGAGCGCATCACCACCTCCGCGCTGGCCGCGCAGCTCGAGCTGAGCGAGGCGGCGCTGTACCGGCATTTCCGCAGCAAGGCCCAGATGTTCGAGGCGCTGATCGAGTTCATCGAGAGCAGCATCTTCGGTCTGGTCAACCAGATCTGCGAGCGCGAGGACGATGCCCGCGTGCAGGCCGCGCACAGCGTCATCGTGCTGCTGCAGTTCGCCGAGCGCAATCCCGGCATGACCCGGGTGATGGTGGGCGACGCGCTGGTGCTCGAGGACCCGCGGCTCGCGCAGCGCATGAACCAGTTCTTCGACCGCATCGAGTCGCAGCTGCGCCAGCTGATGCGCCGCGCGGCCGACGCGCGCGGCTCGGCCGAGCCGACCGTCGAGGCGGCCGCGCAGGCCTCGGCGCTGACCAGCTTCTGCATCGGGCGGCTGCAGCGCTTCGCCCGCACCGATTTCCGCCGCAGCCCGGTCGAGCAGATCGACCTGGCGCTGCAGATGATGATCCACTGAGCCCCTGCCGAACGATGAGCGACTTCTCCACCCTGATCGCCCGCGCCGAGGCGCTGCTGGCCCGGCTCGAGGCGGTGCTGCCGCAGCCGCCGGCCGCGCCCGACTGGTCGGCCTCGATCGCCTTCCGCTACCGCCGCCGCGGCACGGGCGGCGGCGTGCTCGAGCCGGTGCGCCAGGTCGCGCCGCTGCGCCTGGCCGACCTGAAGGAGGTCGACGGCCAGAAGGAGCGCCTGGTGCGCAACACCGCGCAGTTCGTCGCCGGCCGCCCGGCCAACAATGTGCTGCTGACCGGCGCGCGCGGCACGGGCAAGAGCTCGCTGATCAAGGCCTGCCTGAACGAGTTCGCCGACCGCGGCCTGCGCCTGATCGAGGTCGACAAGGACGACCTGACCGATCTGCCCGACCTGGTGGCCCTGGTGGGCGAGCGGCCCGAGCGCTTCATCATCTACTGCGACGACCTGAGCTTCGACGAGGGCGAGTCGGGCTACAAGGCGCTGAAGTCCATCCTGGACGGCACCATCGCGCAGGCCTCCGACAATGTGCTGATCTGCGCCACCAGCAACCGCCGCCACCTGCTGCCCGAGCAGATGAAGGACAACCTGGGCGCGCGCCACGACGACAACGGCGAGCTGCATCCCGGCGAGGCGATCGAGGAGAAGATCTCGCTGTCCGAGCGCTTCGGGCTGTGGATCAGCTTCTATCCGTTCAGCCAGCGCGAGTACCTGGCCATCGTCGGCCAGTGGCTGCGCCATTTCGGCATCGACGAGGCCACGATCGAGGCGGCGCGCCAGCCCGCGCTGGTCTGGGCGCTGGAGCGCGGCTCGCGCTCGGGCCGGGTCGCCTGGCAGTTCGCGCGCGACTTTGCCGGCCGTGCCGAGGCGCCGGCCGCCGCGCCCGCGCCGATCCAGGGCGACGGCCCGGAAGGGCTGGACCATGTCTGAGCCGATCGTCGTCGACGGCGCGGAGAACCTGCCCGAGCGGGTGCCGGTCGAGGTCGCGGTGGGCGTGCTGGTCGAGCGCGACGCCGACGGGCGCGAGGGCCGTTTCCTGCTGACCTCGCGCCCGGCGGGCAAGGTCTACGCCGGCTTCTGGGAGTTCCCCGGCGGCAAGCTCGAACCCGGCGAGACGGTCGAGCAGGCGCTGCGCCGCGAGCTGATCGAGGAGATCGGCATCACCATCGGCGCGGTCCAGCCGTGGCGCGAGCTGGTGATGGACTATCCGCACGCGCGGGTGCGGCTGAACTTCTGCAAGGTCTTCGACTGGACCGGCGAGTTCGAGATGCGAGAAGCTCAGGCCATGGCCTGGCAGACGCTGCCGGTCGAGGTGGAGCCGGTGCTGCCCGGCACGATCCCGGTGCTGCGCTGGTTCGCCGAGGAGCGCGGCCACGCCGGGCCGACGCACCGCGAGACGCCGGCGGGCTGAACCGCCCGGCCGCGCCCGGCGCCGTCGTCAGGCGCCGGCGTCGAAGTCGTCGGGCGGCTCGACCGCGCCGACGCGGTAGTCGCCGCTGGCCCAGGCGCCCAGGTCATGCTCGCGGCAGCGCAGGCTGCAGAAGGGCCGGTACGGGTTCAGGTCCTTCGCGAAGGGCGCGGGCGTGCCGCAGGCCGGGCAGGGCACCTGGCGCGGCGAGGCCGGTGCGGGCGAGTCGGGGGAAGAGATCATCGTCATCGCCCCCGAGTCTAGGCCAGCTGCGGCGCTCCCCGCCTCAGGCGCACAGCGTCAGCGGCAGCTGCACGCTGTCGTTCATCGGGCGCAGCCGGCCCTCGGCGTCGGCGCGGCTCAGCCGGATCGCCAGCAGCACCCGGTTGCCGCTGATCTCGGGAATCAGCTGCGAGGCCGGGTCCACCTCCAGGCGCACCAGCTGCAGCGCGCGGCTGCCGTTCAGGTTGAGCTGGAACAGGCTGTTGCGGAAGCCCGCCATCTGCTGGACGCCCGATTCGCGCAGCAGGCCCAGATTGACCTCGAGCGCCTCGGCCAGCGGATCGAGCACGCCGACCCAGCGCAGCAGATCATGGCGTCGCTTGGGCGCCGGCTCCTGCTGCCAGGCGAAATAGCCGGGCAGGTCGAACTCGCAGGTGCCGCCGGGAATGTGGATGCGGCTGCGCACCGCCATCAGCCATTCGTTGCCGGCCAGGGTCTGCTCGGGCCGGCCGGGCGTGGCCGCGAGCCGGCGGTGCGCGCCGACGATGCGGTCGACCGCCAGGTCCAGCGCCGCCTCCGAGATCGACGGAATGCCCCGGTAGCTCTCGAAGACCTTGTTCTGCCGGTCCAGCTCGCGCAGCAGGTCGGCCTTGAAGTCGGTGCGCGAGGTCACGTCCATGATCTCGAACAGCGTCGCCAGCGCGTAGTGGTGGTCGGTCGCGGTCTCGCGCGGCACCAGCAGGGCCAGCCGGGTGAAGAGCCGCTCGAGCCGAAGCATCGTGCGGATGCTCTCGTTGAAGGGATATTCGTAGTGGGTCAAGGCCTTGTTCTCCCCGATCCGGCCGGCCGGACGATCGGTTTCGATTGTTTCACAGCCAGCTTTTCCAGACATGGTCCACCGCAAGGGCGAGCTGGTCGCGGTCGATTCCGTCGTTGAGGATCACCGCATCGGCGACCGCGCGGCGCTGCTCGCGGCCGGCCTGCTGCGCGATGACCCGTTCGACCGCCTCGGGCGCCCAGCCGTTGCGGGCGACCACCCGCGCGATCTGCGTGGCGGGCGTGCAGTCGACGACCAGGATGCGGTCGACCCGCTCGCGCCAGCGCCGGCCCGACTCGACCAGCAGCGGCACATCGAAGACCACCGGTGCGCCGGGCGGGGCGGCGGCAGCCTCGGCCTCGGTGTCCTGGGCGATCAGCGGATGCAGGATGGCCTCGAGCCGCTGGCGCTCGGCCGGGTCGGCGAAGACGCGCTCGCGCATGCGGGCACGGTCCATCGCGCCCTGGGCATCGATGGACTCGGGCCCGAAGGCGGCGGCGATGGCGGCGATCGCCCGGCCGCCCGGCGCGGTCAGCCGGTGCGCGATCGCGTCGGTGTCGACGATGTGCGCGCCCCGCGCGCGCAGCAGGCCGGCGACGGTGCTCTTTCCGCTGCCGATGCCGCCGGTCAGGCCGATGCGCAGCGCGCGGCTCATGTCCAGCCCATCCAGCCCAGCACCCGCGCGCTGCCGGCGAGCATCACCACCAGCGCGCCGCCCGCCAGGAAGGGGCCGAAGGGCACATAACGACCCTCGCGCAGCGTCGCGGCCAGCTTCATGCCGATGCCGACGATCGCGCCGATCACCGAGGCGCCCAGCACGATCGGCAGCAGCATCGCCGGGCCCAGCCAGGCGCCCAGCGCCGCCAGCAGCTTGAAGTCGCCGGCGCCCATGCCCTCCCTGCCGGTCACCAGGCGGAACAGCTGCGAGATGCTCCACAGGCTCATGTAGCCGCCGACGGCGCCCCACAGCGCCTGTTCGGGCGACAGCGGCAGCCAGCCCAGCAGCGCGCCGAGCAGGCCCGCCCAGGCCAGCGGCTGCGTCATGCTGTCGGGCAGCAGCGTGGTGTCCCAGTCGATCAGCGAGGCCGCCAGCAGCGTCGCGGCGAAGCCGCACCACAGCAGCGTCTGCGGCTCGGCGCCGAAGCGCCAGCCGATGGCGGCGAACAGCAGCGCGCAGCCCAGCTCGACCAGCGGATAGCGCGGCGAGATCGGCGTGCGGCAGGCCGAGCAGCGCCCGCCCAGGCGCAGCCAGCCCAGCAGCGGGATGTTCTCGTGCCAGCGCAGCACATGGCCGCATTTCGGGCAGCGCGAGCGCGGGCGCGCCAGGCCGAGCGGGCGGCCGTCGTCGCCCGGCGCCGGCGGCACCGGATCGATGCCGAGCATCTCGGCGCTGTCCTGGCGCCACTGGCGCTCCATCATGACCGGCAGCCGGTGCACGACCACGTTCAGGAAGCTGCCGATGCACAGGCCGAACAGCGCCAGCGCTGCCGGGGAGAGCAGCCATTCCAGGGTTTGGGAATTCATCGGAAAACGGGAACGCCCCGACGCTCAGGTGCGGGGCGACAGGGCAAGCCAAGGAATGCCCATTCTGCGACATTCATGCGGCAGTCCCGCGGCTCAGGCCGCGTCGAGCACCTCGGCGAGCTCGCGGTCGATGCCGGGGCCGGCGGTCGCGCCGACCAGCGCCTGCAGCGGCACCGAGGTGCCGGCCGGCAGCAGCTGCTCCTGCGGCGGCACCGCGTCTTCGGGCAGGTGGCAGTCGCTGGTCATGCGCCGCGCCAGCGTGCGTTCGCGTGGGGTGGTGGCGATCTTGCGCAGGCGCAGCAGGCCCGGGGTCTCGCCGTCCGTGTCGGCCAGGATCTCGAGGCGGTGCTCGAACCAGCCCAGCTGCCAGAAGCGGTCGGCGCAGGCGCTCCAGATGTCGGCGCGCGCGCCGGCGTCATGCTCGATCAGCAGCAGGCCGTCCTCGCGCAGCAGGGCCAGGCAGTTGCTCAGCAGCACCGGCAGGTCGGCGCCGCGGGTGAGTGTGGCGGGCAGCAGGATCTCGTCGATCTGTCCGGCCTCCAGCCGCAGCGGTCCGCACAGCGGCGAGACGGTCGACAGCGGCAGGGCCAGCGGCTGCGCCGGATCGAGCACCAGATCGGGCTCGCTGCGTGCGCAGGCCTCGATGTTGAGCCAGCCGCTGCGGTAGCCGGTGCCGGCGCCCAGGTGCAGCCGGGTCGGCTGCCAGGGCTTCGGGTCGCGCCGGTGCAGGTGCGTCAGGCCGACCGCACAGGCGTGGACCAGGATGTCGGCCATCGCCTGCGCCGGATCGAGCTGCTCGAAGTGCGCATGCTGCTGGCGGGTGCGCTCGACCCAGGCGGGCGTGCCGAACTCGCGCGAGAAGAACTCGCCCAGCGTGGCCTCGTCGACCCAGCTGACCGCCTGCTCGATGTAGCCCGGCACCCGGGTCGCGGCGGTGCGCTGCAGCACGACCGGCGTGCCCAGGCTCAGGCAGTGCGCCAGCAGCACCGGATCGACATGGCCGCTGCCATGCGCGTCGCACAGCAGCACCGCACGCGCCTGGCGCACGAAGGCATCGCGCTCGGCGCCGTACAGCGGCTGGTCCAGCACGCTGACCGGCACGCCGCAGGCCTCGATGCGGGCGACGAAGTCCTGTGCGGCGGCGCTGAACTCGCCCAGATGCAGCAGCTCGATCGGGCGGCCGTCGATCGGCAGCGGCACGCCCTCGGCATCCTCGGCCAGATAGGGCGCATGCACGAAGGGCACCAGCGGCACGCGGTCGGGCTGGGCGGCATAGACCGGCAGATTGGTCGGATCGCCGTCGACGACCGCCGAGCGCGACAGCAGCGCGACATAGTCGGTGTCGGCGGCGGGCAGCGCGTCCTGGCCGTCGGCGCCGAACTGCAGCAGGTTGACGAGCACGCAGGGATGGCGCTCGAGCTGGCGCTCGTCGAAGCCCAGATGCGCGCCGAAGACGAAGTTGACCGCGTCATGGCGCAGCCGGTTCTTCGACAGGCTGACCCGTGCGCCCAGCCGCCGGAAGTGGTAGCGGAAATAGCGTGCCGGGTCGAGCAGCCCGAGCGCCTGCTCGTGGCCGGCGGGCTGGACGATGCAGAGATGGATGTCCGGCAGGGTCATGATCGGTCAGGCGCGGTCGGGCCGGCTGGAAGTTTCATTTCCCGGCCAGTCTAGGCAAGGCCGCGGCCTCGCGTCGGCCTGATCAGCCCGGTCAAGACCGCGCAAATCGGGGGCGCAGGCGGATGCGGCGGCTCAGCCCGGCTGGGCGGCCGGGGCCAGCTCGGCCCGCAGCGAACGCAGCAGCGCGAGGTTGTGCCGGGCCAGCTCGCCGCCGCGGCCGTGCACCGCGCCGTCGAGCTCCGGGCGCTCGCCGATCTCCAGGCAGCGGGTCCAGGCGCCCTCGATCATCGGCAGCAGCTCGCCGGCGCGGCGCGGCTCGCGTGCGGCCCAGTCGAGCATCAGGTCGCCGAGCGCGAAGAAGAAGTCGGGCGAGTCGGACCACAGCGCCATCTGCGCCGAGGCCAGCTCGATGCCCTCGGCATGGCGGCCTGCGCATTTCAGCGCATGCAGCCGGCGCACGCTGAGGTCGTGGGTCCAGCCCGGTGCCTCCGGGCCGCAGGGCTGCAGCGTCTCGGCGCGCGCGAAGCAGTCGAGCGCGGCGGCCGCACGGCCGTGCACGTCATGGTCCTTGCCGAGCTGGTACCAGAGGTAGGCGTCGTCGGGCCGGTCGGCGATCTCGCGCTGCAGCAGCCGCGCGTTGCGGTCGGCCTTGCGCGCCAGCGCCTCGGGCAGGTAGCCGCTGTGGCCGATCGTCACCGGCAGCCGGCGCACCGGCAGCGCGTGCTGCGGCTGCTCGTGGACCCGGCCGCGGTAGCGCACCGTGCCGGGCAGCAGCCGGCTGATCCAGCTCGAGGCGATTGCCTCGCCGCCGGGCTCGCCGCCCTCGAGCGCATGGCGGCTGTCGACACGCAGCGAGCCGACGAAGTCGGGCTTGCAGGTGCGCAGCGCGGCCAGCACCTGCGCGCCGTCGCTCAGCCACTCGTCGCCGTCGAGCACCAGATGCCAGTCGGCGCCGGCCAGGTCGAGCGCGGCGTTGCGCGCCGCGGCGAAGTCGTCGCACCAGGCGAAGTCGGCGACCCGGGCACCGGCGGCGCGGGCGATCTCGCGGGTGCGGTCGCTCGAGCCGGTGTCGAGCACCACCATCCGGTCGACATGGCGGCGCACGCCGTCGAGCGTGCGCTTCAGGCCGGCGGCCTCGTTGCGGACGATCATCACCAGGGCGATGCGGTAGAGGCGGGCGGGTTTCGGTCGCATGAGGATCGGAATGAAGGATGGAGGGAGTCAGGGTGCGGGCAGCGCGGCCAGCGGCACCGGCGGCAGGCCGGCGTCGAGGCGGTCGACCATGCGGCGCACCAGCGCGGCGAAATCGCGGGCCAGTCCGGCGGGGTCATGCAGCGGATCGGCCTGCAGGCGCTGGTGCAGCTGCTCGCGCAGCGCCGCCCGCCGGGCGGCATCGCGGCCCAGGCGCACCGCCTCGATGTGCAGCCGCTCCGGCCCGTCGCAGACCAGCTCGGGCAGGCCGACCGCCTGCAGCAGCGCCCCCGCCCGGCGCGAGCCGGGGCTGCGTCCGCGCCGGCTCAGCACCGGCACGCCCTGCTGCAGGGCCTCGAGGCAGCGCCGCTCGCCGCTGTCGGGAAAGGTGTCGAGCACCAGATCGGCCAGCGGCAGCCGGGCCGCATGGCGGGCGGGCTCGAGTTCGGCGGCGAAGATCAGCCGGTGCGGGTCGATGCCCAGGCCGGCGGCGGCCTGCTGCAGCCGCGCACGCACCACCGGGGTGGCGCCGCGCAGCCACAGCACCGCGCCTGCGGTGTCGGCCAGGATGCGGCACCAGGCGGCGAACTGCTCGGGCAGGATCGCGCCGGGCCGGGCAAAGCAGGCGTAGACCATCGCCGTCCCGGGCAGGCCGCAGTCGGCGCGGCTGGGCCGCTCGCAGGGCTCGGGTGCGGCGGCGGGCGGCTCGGATGGCCGATGGCGCGAGGGCATCTGGGCGATCGCCTCGACCGTGTCGGCGGCCAGCTCGATCGGCGTGCGCTCGCGGTCGCCGACCAGGTAGTCGATGAAGGACGCGCCGGTGCTGCCGGCGCCGTCGGCCCAGGCGATCTGCAAGGCGGCCGGATGACGCGCCAGCGTGGCCAGCCGCCGGGTGTCGGCCCGTGCGTCGAGCACGGCCAGCAGATCGAGCGCGTCGGCGCTGATCGTCAGCGCCAGGGTGTCCTCGTCGCTGTCGGCGCAGTCGTGCCAGGGGCTGTTGGCGGGGTCTGGGCCGGTGCGCTGCTCGATGCGCTCGCGCAGCTGCTGCAGTCGCGCATCGTTCCGGGCCGGCGACTCCTCGGGCAGGTCGGCATAGACCGTCAGATCGAACTGCGCCGGGTCGAGCGCCATCAGCATCTCGACGATCGGCCAGGGCGAGGGCGCGCCGGCGGGCATCGTGCCCAGCAGCAGGCCCAGGCGCAGCCGGCTGCCGGGCGCCCGGGCAGCGCGGCGCCGTGCCGGGCTGCGCTCGACGCGCCGACCCAGGCGCGCCTGCACCGCCTGTTCGGCCGCCTGGCGCAGTCGTGCCGGATCGTCGGTGAAGGCGGCGAGCAGCGCCGGATCGAGGGCGGTCCGGATCTCCGGCCGCGTCGGGGCTGCAGCGGGTGCGGGTGCCGGTGCGGGCTGCAGCGTCTGCTCGAGCCGGCTCAGGTCCTGCGCCAGGGCTGGCCAGTCGGCCTCGGTGGCGGCGGCGCTGGCCGCCTGCAGCGCGGCGCCGCTGTCGCGGGGATGTTCGGCCAGCCGGGCGCGGTGGCACCAGGCGGCCTCGGCGGTCTCGCCCTGCAGGGTCAGCGCCTGCCCGAGCTGCTGAAGCGCCGCATGGCGGGTCGGTGCATCGACGCCGGTCCTGGCCAGCGCGGCCGAGGCTTCGCGTGCCGCTTCCTGGGGGCGCTGCAGCTGCTGCCAGGCCGCAGCCCGTGCCAGATGCCAGGATGCGGTGCGGGGCTGAGGTGCCGGGTCGAGCTGATCGAGCAGGTCGAGCGCCTCGGCCGGACGGCCTGCTTCGATCAGCTGGCGTGCCCGGGTCAGGCCGGTGCCAGGGCTGGGGCTGGGGCTTGCATCGCGGGTCTTCGACAGCAGCTCCGTGCGGGGCGTGCTGCGGGGCGTCTGCGCTGCCAGCTCGCCGAGCAGCTGCGGCAGGGGCTCATGCCGGTTGACCGCGACTTGCGTTGCCGGTGCTGCCCGGCCAGGTGTCGGCCGCTCGTAGATCAGGATCGTCGGGTCCGGCCGGGTGCGCAGCAGCGCGGCGGCGCGGTCGAGCGGGGCGGACGAAGGCGAGGGGGGCGGGACGGGTGCCGCCGGCGGGGCAGGGCGCTGCTGCGGCTCCGCACGCCGGGCGGCCGGCTCGGCGGGCAGGCGCGAGGCCAGGGCGTCGAGCAGGGCCTGCTGCGGCAGGGTGCGGCGCGGCAGCGGTTCGGGCACGGATCCGGGCAGCGTGCCCGACCGATGGCGTTCGTCCGGAGCGTGATCCGACGACGGGGTGCGCCGGACGGGCGGCAGCGCGGGCAGGGGACCGAGAGCATCCATGGACCGGGCCGCGCGGGCGGCGCGGGATGGGGGATGCGCTCGAGTCTAGGGAGCCCGTCCGTGACGCATCACCGGATAAGGCCGGGCCCGGTCCGCCATCTTGCGGGCGGCGCGCGCCGCCTGCTCCAGCAGCAGCGCGAAGGTCTCGGCCAGCAGCGCCAGGGCCTGCAGCGGATCGAGCGGGCTTTCCGCGCGGCTGGCGACGAAGGTCAGGCGTGCTGCCTGGCCGGCCTGCCAGGGCTCGACCACCAGCCGGTCGCCTTCATGCAGCGGCAGCAGCTCGCCCGGCATCAGCACATGGTCGTGCGGGTCGCCGTCGCGGGTGATCCAGACCGGTGCATCGGCGGCGGCCAGCCAGCCGTCGCGGCTCACGCGGGCGCGGCAGGCGGTGGTGACATGCTCGATTTCCATTTCGCTCTCCCAGGTGGCCGGGCCCTGCATCAGGACCTTCTCGGCTTGACATGGACGACAGTGTCCTGCCTGCATGGCCGGAGCTGGATGAAATCGGAGGCGTCGATTGATAACATGGCGTCATGAATCGAATGCCTCGTCGCCCGCTGCCGCTCGACTGTCTGCGCACCTTCGAGGCGGTGGCGCGCCTGCTGAGCTTCAGCGCCGCGGCCGAGGAGCTCAACCTGACGCAGCCGGCGATCAGCCGTCAGATCAAGGGTCTGGAAGAGGAGCTGGGCGCGCCGCTGTTCACCCGCGCGACCCGCCGCGTCGAGCTGACCGGCGCCGGCCAGATGCTGCTGCGTGCGGTCGAGCCGGCGCTGGTGCGCATCGATGCCAGCGTGCGCCAGATCCGGCTGAGCCGCAGCCGCGCGATGGTGAGCGTCACCACCTTTCCGTCCTTCGCCTCGCTGTGGCTGATGCCGCGCCTGCCCGACTTCGAGCGCGATCACCCGCTGGCCGACATCCGCATCGCCGCGACCGACCGGATGATCGAGACGGATGACGCCGAGCTCGATGTCGCGCTGCGTCACTGCGATGCCAGCAAGGCGCCCGACGGCGCGATCCGGCTGTTCGGCGAGCTGCTGACGCCGGTGATCGGCGCGCGCCTGGCCGACGCGATCGAGCGCGGCAGCGCGCCACCCCTGCGCCGCCCCGGCGATCTGGTCGATCACACCCTGGTCGAGATGGACGACGGCCTGCCGGGCTCGCTGGCGACCTGCTGGCCGGTGTGGCTGGCCGCGCAGGGCCTGGGGCAGCTCGCGCCGCGGCGCTGGATCAGCGTCAACTACACGCATCAGCAGGTGCAGGCGGCGCTGGCGGGCCAGGGCGTGGCACTGGCGCGGCTGGCGATGGTGCATGACGTGGTCGAGCGGGGCGATCTGGTCGAGCCCTTCGGCCAGACCGGGCGGCTGTGGGCCTCGCCCGGCTACTGGCTGGTGCGGCTGGGCGGGCCCGATGCCCGCCAGCGACCCGAGGTGCAGTCCTTCAGCGACTGGGTGCTGGCGCAGGCGGCGCTGACGCGCCAGGCCATCGGCGATGTGGCCGATCCCGAGGCCGAGATGCTGCCTGACTGATGTCGGGCAGGCATCGCCTCGATGCGCCTTCCTCATGCCACGCCCGGTGCCGCGCCGCTAGCATGGGCGACCCGGGCGCCGCAGGGTGCGCTCCGGACCTGGAGATCAACATGAAGCTCTACATCGGCAACAAGAACTATTCGTCCTGGTCGATGCGCCCGTGGGTGCTGATGAAGCAGTGCGGCATCGACTTCGAGGAAGTGATGGTGCGCTTCGACAGCTTCGACGCCGGCTCGGCCTTCAAGACCGCGCTGCAGGGCATCTCGCCCACCGGCAAGGTGCCGGTGCTGGTCGACGATGACGGCCTGGCGATCTGGGACACGCTGGCGATCGCCGAATTCCTGGCCGAGCGCCATCCGGAGAAGGCGCTGTGGCCGCGCAATGCCCGCCGGCGCGCGCTGGCCCGTTCGATGTGTGCCGAGATGCATTCGGGCTTCGGCGCGTTGCGCTCGCACTGTCCGCAGAACATCGAGGCGCATCTGCCGGAGGTCGGTGCGCGCCTGATGGCCGAGCGGGCGGATGTGCGCGCCGATCTGGCCCGTCTGATCGCGCTGTGGGAACAGGCGCTGGAGCTGAGCGGCGGCCCCTTCCTGTTCGGCGCCTTCTCGATTCCCGACGCCTATTTCGCGCCGGTGGCCGGACGCATCCTCACCTATGGCCTGCCGGTCAGCGCGCCGGTGGCGGCCTGGATCGAGCGGCTGTGGGCCGCGCCCGGCGTGGCCGCCTGGGTGGCCGACGCGCTGGCCGAGCAGGACTTTCTCGACTTCGAGGAGCCCTACCGCAGCGGGCGCGGCTGAGGTCGAGACCGCAGGGTCAGGCGGCCATCATCCGGCCGCCGTGCGCCTCGTCGCCGAGGCGGAAGACCTCGACCGCATCGAGCAGCTGGCGCGCCTCCTGGCTCAGGCTGGTGGCGGCCGCCGCGCTTTCCTCGACCAGCGCGGCGTTCTGCTGCGTCATGCTGTCGAGCTCGTGCACCGCGCCATGCATCATGCCGATGCCGCTGCTCTGCTCGTCGGATGCGGCGCTGATCTGCTCGATCATCTGGCTGACGCGCTGCACGCTGGCGACGATCTCGTCCATCGTGCGGCCGGCCTGGCTGACCAGTCGGGTGCCGTCGCCGACCTTGTCGACGCTGCTGCCGATGAGCTGGCGGATCTCGGTGGCCGCGGTGGCGCTGCGCTGCGCCAGGCTGCGCACCTCGCCGGCGACCACCGCGAAGCCGCGGCCCTGCTCGCCGGCCCGCGCGGCCTCGACCGCCGCGTTCAGCGCCAGGATGTTGGTCTGGAAGGCAATGCCGTTGATGACGCCGATGATGTCGGCGATCTTGCGCGAGCTGGCCTCGATCTCCTGCATCGTCGACACCACCTCGGTGACGACCTGCCCCCCACGCGAGGCCACTTCGGCGGCGGAGCGCGCCAGCGTGCTGGCCTCGCGCGCGGCGGTTGCGGTGTGCTGCACCGTGCCGGTGAGTTGCTCCATGGAGCTGGCGGTGTTCTGCAGGTGGCTGGCGGTCTTCTCGGTGCGCATCGACAGGTCGGTGTTGCCGCTGGCGATCTCGCGCGAGGCCGAGTCGACCTGGACCGCGCTGCTGCGTACCTGGCGGATCGACTGCTCGATGCGCTGCAGGGCCTCGATCAGCCGGGCGGTCGTCGGGTCGCTGGCTGGGGCGCGATGGGCCACCGCCAGATCGATGTGGCCGCTCTGGTCGAGCAGCATCTCGGTGATCTCGACCAGATGCTCGGCGGTCCGGAAGTCGGCGCGTGCGCGCTGTGCCAGCAGGATCAGGATGCCGGTCTCGGCCACCACGAACAGCGCATGCTCGATCACCGTGCCCAGACTGGGCTCGGTGAAGCACACCGGTCCCCAGCCCCACTGCTGCATGTAGTTGAAGCTCAGGTGATGCACCGCAATGGCGGCAGCGCCGACCACGATCGGCAGCCAGTGCCGGTAGACCATCGTGACGGCCAGGAAGGCAAAGACGGCGAAGTGCGCTTCGGTCTGCCCGCGTGCCGCATGGATCAGCAGCGCGACCATCGCCATGCCCAGCGTCGGCAGCGCGACCCGGCTGCCCAGCCGGCCCTGCGATGCCAGCGCCGCGCCGACGGCCAGCGCCATCAGCACGCCGCCGATGCCCAGCACCAGCGGCAGCGAGTCATGGATCGTGGCGTAGATCAGGGCTCCGGCCATCACGACGGCGGTCGCGATCAGCATCGGGCGGTCATTCGGGTGCAGCGTGGGCATGGACGGACAGGGCAGGTGGGAGGATGCTGCACTGTAGAAAAGACCGCACGCGGCCGATCCCGTCAACAGCAGCCTGCGCTCCGGTCTTCTGCGCCGACAATGAAAAAGCCCCTGATGCACGGGCATCAGGGGCTTCTTGTTTGGTGGCGCTTCACGGACTCGAACCGCGGACCTGTGGATTATGATTCCATCGCTCTAACCGACTGAGCTAAAGCGCCGAAAGAAATGAATTATGGCCTGTGATTCTGATGAGCGCAAGACTTTTTGGCGAATTTTTTTCGTCCCCGGGGCTTCGCGCTGAAAAGGGCCCGCGTCTTGCATGATCGCTGCTTTCCATTCAAGCGCCTTTCCCACCATGAGCAGCCCCCTTCATTCGATCCCCGGTCGCACCAAGAAGCTCCCGCCGCTGCGGGTGGGTGTCGGCGGGCCGGTCGGCTCCGGCAAGACCACGCTGGTCGAGATGCTGTGCAAGACGATGCGCGAGCGCTGGGACCTCGTCGTCGTCACCAACGACATCTACACGAAGGAGGACCAGCGTCTGCTGACGGTGGCCGGCGCGCTGGATCCGGAGCGCATCATGGGGGTCGAGACCGGCGGCTGCCCGCACACCGCGATCCGCGAGGATGCCTCGATCAATCTCGAGGCGGTGGACCGGATGCTGGAGAAGTTCCCGGATGCCGACATCGTCTTCATCGAGTCGGGCGGCGACAACCTGGCCGCGACCTTCAGCCCCGAGCTGTCGGACCTGACGATCTATGTGATCGATGTGGCCGCAGGCGAGAAGATTCCGCGCAAGGGCGGACCAGGCATCACCAAGAGCGATCTGTTCGTGATCAACAAGACCGATCTGGCGCCCCATGTCGGGGCGAATCTGGAGATCATGCGCACCGATACGGTGCGCATGCGGCCGACGAAGCCGTTTGTCATGACCAACCTCAAGACCCGAGAGGGTCTGGCGGAGGTCATCGGCTTCATCGAGCGGAAAGGCCTGCTGGCGCCATGAGCGCCGTCAGCGCGGCGGTGGAGCAGCCGCCGCGCGCCGTCACGGCGCCGTCGAACACCTCGCGGGCGCAGTCGTGGCAGCGTCCGCAGCCGGTCGAGACGCCGGTCTCGTCCTGCAGCAGATCGAAGCTGAGGGTTCCCGACTGGACCGCGGTGCGGATGTCGCGGTCGGACACACGGTGGCAGAGGCAGATGATCATGCCTCCATGCTACTGACAATGAGAATGTTTCTCAATATTTGTCGCGATACCCCCGCCAAGTCCGGGGGTGTCGGCGGCAATCCTTGATCGGATCAGCTGCCGGATCCGGTGCCGGCCTGGGTCTGCAGCCAGTTCTGCTCGCCCATCTGCTGGATCAGGCCCTGCTCGGTCTCGATGTGGTCGATGTGCTCCTCGGTGTCGTCGAGGATCTCGAGCAGCACGTCGCGCGACACATAGTCGCGCACGCTCTCGCAGTGGGCGATGGCTTCCTTCAGCAGCGGGTGCGAGCCCATCTCGATCTTCAGGTCGCACTCCAGCACCTCGGCGGCGGTCTCGCCGATGTAGAGCTTGCCCAGATCCTGCAGGTTCGGCAGGCCCTCGAGCATCAGGATGCGCTCGATCAGCTTGTCGGCGTGCTTCATCTCCTCGATCGATTCCTCGTACTCATGCTTGGCCATCCTGGCCAAGCCCCAGTTCTTCAGCATGCGGGCATGCAGGAAGTACTGGTTGATCGCGGTCAGCTCGTTGCGCAGCTGGGCGTTGAGATACTCGATGACCTTGGCGTCGCCCTTCATGGCTCTCTCCTTGTTCCAAAGTCGGCGATTCTGGCGACATTCGCCGAGGCTGTCCCGCGTGAATGAGGGTAGCCCCGCCGGTCTGTTCTGACCGGAAATGAGGATCAGTCCCGATCCTCCGTCTGATCCGCGACCGGGTCGAGGCGGCCGAGCAGCTCGCGGGCTGCCGTGTGCAGCGCCTGCCGGCAGTCCTCGAGCAGCGGATGCAGGCCGCGCAGCGCCGGCAGCACCAGACCGACATGGAAGGGCACCGACACGGTCAGCGCGCGCACATGCAGGTCCGGCCCGGCCCGGTCGAGTGCGCTCAAGGGATTGACGATCGCCACGCCCAGCCCCTGGCGCACCAGTGCGCAGACCGCCGCGGCGCTGCCGGTGTCGAGCGCCAGCAGCCGCTGCACGCCCTGCGCGGCGAACAGCGCATCGACCTGCTGCCGGTAGGGATCGGTCGGCGCGAAGCTGATGAAGGTCTCTCCGGCCAGATCGGCAGGCGCGATGCGCCGTCGCTCCAGCAGGCGGTGGCCGGCGGGCAGCACCACCACCTCGTCGGCGCTCAGCAGCGGTTCGAGCAGGGTCTGCGCCGGGGCATCGCGGCGCTCGACCAGCCCGAGGTCATGGCGCTGGTCCGACAGCGCCTGCTCGAGCTGCGGCGACTCCAGCGGCGTGACCGACAGCCCGGCCAGCGGCTGTCGGGCCAGGAAATGGCGGGTCGCCGCCGGCAGCAGTGCCTCGGCCAGCGCGGGCAGGCAGGCCAGCTCCAGCCGCCCCTCGGCGAAGTCGCGCAGCGACAGCGCCCGGGCCTGGATGCGCTCCAGGCCGATGAAGGAACGCGCCACCTCCTGCTGCAGCGCCAGCGCGCGCGGGGTCGGTCGCAGCCGCCCGCGCACCCGCTCGAACAGCACCATGCCCAGCACCTGCTCGAGCCGCGCGATGTCGCGGCTGACGGTGGGCTGCGAGGTGTGCAGGCGCTCGGCCGCGCGGGTCAGGTGGCCGGTGCGCATCACGGCGTCGAAGACTTCGATCAGGCGGTGGCTGAGCGGTGCGGGCATGCCGTCCAGCATAGCGCCGTGGCCAGTTCATATCCAAAGTGAATGGCTAATCGACAAGAAAGCACTGGATTGAATCGGTCGGCCGCTTCAGCATCGCGCATCCCGATGCCCTTGCGCGCCTGGCGCCTGATTCCGATGAGCTTCGACCTGTCCCTGTCCTCGGCGCTGCTGCGCCAGATCGCCGATGAGCACGGCACCCCGGTGTGGGTCTACGACGCGGCGATGATCCGCCGGCGCATCGATGACCTGCGCGCCTTCGACACCGTGCGCTTCGCGCAGAAGGCCAATTCCAACACCCATGTGCTGCGCCTGATGCGCGAGCAGGGCGTGATGGTGGACGCGGTCTCGCTGGGCGAGATCGAGCGCGCGCTGCGGGCCGGCTTCCAGCCGGGCTGCACGCCGGGGAGACCGTCGGAGATCGTCTTCACCGCCGACCTGTTCGACCGCGCGACGCTGGCGCGGGTGGTGGAGCTGGGCGTGCCGGTCAACGCCGGCTCGGTCGACATGCTGCACCAGCTCGGCGCGGTGGCCGCGGGCCACCCGGTCTGGCTGCGCATCAATCCCGGCTTCGGCCACGGCCACAGCAACAAGACCAACACCGGCGGCGAGCACAGCAAGCACGGCATCTGGCATGCCGACCTGCCGCTGGCGCTGGAGGCGATCCGCACGCACGGCCTGCGCCTGGTGGGCCTGCACATGCACATCGGCTCGGGCGTCGACTACGGCCATCTCGAGCAGGTCTGCGAGGCGATGGTCGATCTGGTGATCCGCAGCGGCGCGGACCTGGAGGCGATCTCGGCCGGCGGCGGCCTGTCGGTGCCCTACCGCGACGGCGAGCCGCGCATCGACACCGCGCACTACTTCGGCCTGTGGGACGCGGCGCGCCAGCGCATCGCCGCGCATCTGGGCCACGCGGTCCATCTCGAGCTGGAGCCGGGCCGCTACCTGGTGGCCGAGTCCGGCCTGCTGCTGGCCGAGGTGCGCGCCACCAAGGCGATGGGCGCGAACCGCTTCGTGCTGGTGGACGCCGGCTTCAACGACCTGATGCGGCCGTCGATGTACGGCAGCCATCACGCGATCAGCGTGCTGGACGCGCCGGCGGACGCGCCCCGCCTGCCCTGCGTCGTCGCCGGTCCGCTGTGCGAATCGGGCGACGTCTTCACGCAGGGCGAGGGCGGCGTGGTGCTGACCCGCGATCTGCCGGCGGTGCAGGTCGGCGACCTGATGGTGTTCCACAACGGCGGCGCCTACGGCGCGTCGATGTCGAGCAACTACAACAGCCGCCCGCTGATTCCCGAGGTGCTGGTCGACGCCGGCCAGGCCCGGCTGATCCGCCGCCGCCAGACGGTGGCCGAACTGCTGGCGCTGGAAGACTGCTGAGTCAGCGCAGGGCCGGCAGCCCGCCCAGGGCGCGCACCGCGCCCTCGCCGATGGCCGCGCCGAAGCGCTTGGCCAGCCGCTCGGCGACGTTCTCCTTGGGCGTGTAGTCGATGATCTCCTCGGCCTTGATGACATCGCGGGCCACATGGTCGAGATTGCCCAGGCCGTCGGCCAGGCCCATCTTCACTGCCTCCTCGCCGTTCCAGAACAGGCCGGAGAAGGTCTCGGGCGTTTCCTTCAGGCGCTCGCCCCGGCCCTCGCGCACCGTGTCGATGAACTGGCGGTGGATCTGGTCGAGCATGGCCTGCGCGTAGCCGCGCTGCTTCTCGCTCAGCGGCGAGTAGGGATCGAGCATGCCCTTGTTCTCGCCGGCGGTCAGCAGCCGGCGCTCGACGCCGACCTTCTCCAGCACCTTGTCGAAGCCGAAGCCGTCCATCAGCACGCCGATCGAGCCGACGATCGAGGCCTTGTCGACATAGATCTCGTCGGCCGCGACCGCGATGTAGTAGGCGCCGGAGGCGGCGCTTTCCTCGACCACCGCATAGACCTTCTTGTTGTGCAGCGCCTTCAGGCGCTTGACCTCGTCGTAGACGATGCCGGCCTGCACCGGGCTGCCGCCGGGCGAGTTGATGCGGATGATGACGCCCTGCGCGCCGGCATCCTCGAAGGCGCTCTTCAGGCCGGACAGCAGCACTTCGGCGCTGGCCTCGCCCCCGGCGGCGATCTCGCCGCGCAGCTCCACCAGCGCGCTGTGCGGCCCGGACGGCGCGCTGCTGGTGGTGGTGTCCTGGTGAATGGTCCAGGCGGCGAAGACGCCCAGCGCCAGCCAGCCGAAGCGGAAGAACAGGTTCCAGCGCCGGCTGCTGCGGCGGTCGCGGACATAGTCGCGCGCGAACTGCTCCATCACATGGTCGAAGCTGCCCCGCCCGATCGGCATCGGCGGCGGTGCGGCCGGCGTGTCGGCCCCCTGCGCGACAGGGTCGGGGAGGGGGGCTGCGTTCGGGGCGGGCGCGGGGGCGGAGGCGTCGTCTTGCGGGCTCATGGACAGGCGGGCTTCAGTGTGTCCGAAGGATACCAATACACCTGACCGTCGCGCTCCTCGACGCGGATGGCCTTGAGGCGGCGGCCCCGGCAGGGGCCGCCCACGCACAGGCCGCTGGCCGGCTCGTAGGCCGCGCCGTGGATCGAGCACAGGATCCAGCGGCCCTCGTCATCGAGGAAATGGCCGGGCTGCCAGTCCATCTCGGCCGGCACATGCGCGCACTGGTTCAGGTAGGCCACCGGCTGGCCGTCGAAGCGCAGCACGAAGCCGCGCGCCGGCCGGCCGTATTCCAGCAGATCGAAGACATGCGCCAGGCCGCGCTCGATCAGCGCGTCGGAGGCGCACAGCGGCAGCGGCAGCGCAGCAGTGGCATCAGCCATGGCGGGCCAGCCAGTCCTGCAGCTCAGGCACCGAGTGCGCGATCGTCAGCGGCCGCAGGTCGCCGAGCTGCTCGGGCGGATGCGCGCCGTAGGCCACCGCCACCGCGTCGGTGCCGGCATTGGCGGCGAGCTGCAGGTCGTGCGTGGTGTCGCCGATCATCAGCGTGCGTTCCGGATCGGTGCCGAACTCGCGCATCAGCTCCTGCAGCATCTGCGGATGCGGCTTGGAGCGGGTCTCGTCGGCGGTGCGGGTGGCGTCGAAGAGGCCGCCCAGCGCGCTGATGCGCAGCGCCTCGTCCAGGCCGTGGCGGCTCTTGCCGGTGGCCACCGCCAGCCAGTGGTTGCGCTCGCGCAGGCCGGCCAGCAGCTCCGGCACGCCCGCGAACAGCGTGACCTGGTCGTGGCTGGCGAAATAGTGCTGGCGGTAGCGCCGGCCCAGCTCCGGGTAGAGGTCGACCGGCAGGTCCGGCACCGCGTGCTGCAGCGCGTCCTGCAGGCCCAGGCCGATCACATGGGCGGCGGCCTCGTCGCTGGGCACCGGCGCGCCCAGGTCGCGGCAGGCGGCCTGGATCGCGCGCACGATCAGCGCGGTCGAGTCGAACAGCGTGCCGTCCCAGTCGAAGACGATCAGGTCGTAGCGGCGGGGGCGCAGGGAGGATGAGCTCATGGCGTGGCAGGGGTGTCGGTGGAAGGAGCCGCGGTGGGCAGGGGCGGCAGCCGATTCAGCAGCGTGACACAGTCCGGGGGCAGCGGTGCGGCCAGCTCGATGCGCTCGCCGCTGGCCGGGTGGTCGAAGGCGAGCCGGCGCGCGTGCAGGAACATGCGCTCGAAGCGCAGGCCCGGCACCGCCTCGCCGCGCGCCAGCGCCTTGTTCAGCGCGAAGTCGCCGTACTTGTCGTCGCCGACGATCGGGTGGCCCTCGTTCTGCAGATGCACGCGGATCTGGTGGGTGCGGCCGGTCTTGATCGTCACGTCCAGCAGCGTGTAGCCGGTCCAGGACTTCACGATGCGCACCAGCGAGATCGAGCGCCGACCCTCGGCATGGTCGGCGCCGACCGCGCGCACCCGGCGCTCGCCGGCGGCGTCGAGGTATTTGTGCAGCGCGACATCGACCACCTTGCGCGCCGCCGGCCAGGCGCCGATGACCAGCGCCGAGTAGGTCTTGCCGGTCTCGCGCTGGCGGAACTGGTCCTGCAGCGCGGTCAGCGCGCTGCGCTTCTTGGCGATCAGCAGCAGGCCGGAGGTCTCCTTGTCGAGCCGGTGCACGAGTTCAAGGAACCTGGCTTCGGGCCGCGCGCGGCGCAGCTGCTCGATGACGCCGAAGCTCACGCCCGAGCCGCCGTGCACCGCCACGCCCGCCGGCTTGTCGACCACCAGCAGGTGCTCGTCCTCGAACAGCACCGGGAACTCGCGCGCCGGCACCGCCGCCGCGGCCTGCGCGTCGGGCTCGCTCAGCCGCAGCGGCGGCACCCGCACCTGGTCGCCGATCTGCAGCCGCGACTCCGCGCTGGCGCGGCCCTTGTTGATGCGCACCTCGCCGCTGCGGATGATGCGGTAGACCAGGGTCTTGGGCGCGCCCTTGAGCTCGCGCAGCAGGAAGTTGTCGAGCCGCTGGCCGGCGCTGCCTTCGTCGACGACGAGGTGGCGCACCAGAGCGGTGCTCGGGCTGGAGGCGGTTCCAGTCAAGGGCCGGGCCGGCTCCTTTCGGGGGTCTTTTCCAGAATCGGGCCGACCGGGCTTTGCCCCTATAATGCGTTGGACCACGTTGGCGCTGTAAGTGTTTGATTTGCCTGAGTTTAGCGGGCACTGAGAAGCAGCCTCCGGCGCAAGGTGGTCGCGGTCGTCTCGCGGCATGCTGCATGCCCGGTGCGACTGCAACGCTGATGCAGCGCGCGTTCTGCCGGTGGTGCGCATTCCCAAGGTGAGTGCGCGGGCTGTCAGGACGGGCGCCAGAGACCACGCTGAAAGAGCCCTGACACAAGGTTTTTCCGGCTGCAGCAGCGATGGCCGGCGCGGGTCGTGAGAAATCTCGCATGACGACGCGTCCTCCGGCCTGTCGCTGCTGTGGCCTGCGTCCGACGAACGGACGCCGCCGTCGCATGAAGCAGAAGTGCCTTTTGCCGTTTCCCGACCCGACCGCCGGCGTGCAGCGCCCCCGGCCGGAGCCGTCCGCTGTCGCGGATGCGTCGGATGGCGGACCCGTGCCCTGCCGGCCTGTCCGGCATCACGTGGCCGGCCTGCTGCGATCCGACCCGGCATCCCACCTGTCCACGCACGCGCCAACGCCGCGCAGCTGATCCACCCGTCGCGAGACCGGTGCCTGCCGCGCAGTCCAGGGCGATTCCTTCCCGGCTCCTTCCGTGCGGCCTCGCGCATCTCTTGATGATGAAGCGAGCATGAGGAGAAAACGTGAAACGCATGCTGATCAACGCCACGCAGCCGGAAGAGCGGCGCCTGGCGATCGTTGATGGCCAGAAGCTGATCGACTTCGAGACCGAGATCGAAGGGCGCGAGCAGCGCAAGGGCAACATCTACAAGGCCGTCGTCACCCGTGTCGAGCCCTCGCTGGAGGCCTGCTTCGTCGACTACGGCGAAGACCGCCACGGCTTCCTGCCGTTCAAGGAAATCTCGCGCCAGTATTTCAGGGACGGCGTCGAGGTCCGCTCGGCGCGCATCCAGGACGTGATCAAGGAAGGGCAGGAACTGCTCGTCCAGGTCGAGAAGGAAGAGCGCGGCAACAAGGGCGCGGCGCTGACCACCTTCGTGAGCCTGGCCGGCCGCTATCTGGTGCTGATGCCCAACAACCCGCGCGGCGGCGGCGTCAGCCGCCGCATCGAGGGCGAGGACCGCGAGGAGCTGAAGGAGAACCTCGAGCAGCTCGAGTACCCGAAGGGCATGTCGCTCATCGCCCGCACCGCCGGCATCGGCCGCACCGCGCCCGAGCTGCAGTGGGACCTGAACTACATGCTCAAGCTGTGGTCGGCGATCGACGACGCGGCCAAGGGCGGCAAGGGTGCCTTCCTGATCTATCAGGAGTCGTCGCTGGTGATCCGCGCCATCCGCGACTACTTCACCGCCGACATCGGCGAGATCCTGATCGACACCGACGACATCTACGAGCAGGCGCGGCAGTTCATGCTGCACGTCATGCCCGAGACGGCCAGCCGCGTGAAGCGCTACCGCGACGACGCGCCGCTGTTCAGCCGCTTCCAGATCGAGCACCAGATCGAGACGGCCTTCAGCCGCACGGTGCATCTGCCCTCGGGCGGCGCGATCGTGATCGACCACACCGAGGCGCTGGTGTCGATCGACGTCAACTCGGCGCGCGCCACCCGCGGCGGCGACATCGAGGAGACCGCGACCCGCACCAACCTCGAAGCCGCCGACGAGATCGCCCGCCAGGCCCGCCTGCGCGACCTGGGCGGCCTGCTGGGGGCCGACAACAACGACATGGAGGAGACGAAGAACCGCCGCGAGGTCGAGCAGCGCCTGCGCGATGCGCTGCGCCATGACCGCGCCCGCGTGCAGTTCTCGTCGATCTCGAAGTTCGGCCTGCTGGAGATGAGCCGCCAGCGCCTGCGCCCGGCGCTGAGCGAGGGCAGCCACATCACCTGCCCGCGCTGCAACGGCACCGGCCACATCCGCGACACCGAGTCCTCCGCGCTGCAGACGCTGCGCATCATCCAGGAGGAGTCGATGAAGGAAGGCACGGCCGCGGTGCATGTCCAGGTGCCGGTCGAGGTCGCCAGCTTCCTGCTCAACGAGAAGCGCACCGAGATCACCAAGATCGAGCTGAAGCAGCGCGTCACCGTGCTGCTGGTGCCCAACAAGCACCTCGACACGCCGAACTACAAGCTCGAGCGCCTGCGCCATGACGATGCGCGCCTGGAGAACCTGAAGGCCAGCTACTCGATGATCGAGGAGCCGCCCGAGGACGTCGGCCTGCCCCGCCGCGAGAAGCAGCAGGCCAAGGCCAAGCAGGAGCCGGTGATCAAGGGCGTGCTGCCCGACCAGCCCGCGCCGGTCGCCGCACCGAAGCCCGAGCCGGTGGCTGCTGCGCCGGTCGCCGCCGCACCGGCCCCGGTGGCGACGCCTGTGCCGGCCCCGGCTCCGGTGGCACCGGCGCCTGCACCGGCCACCGGCTTCTTCGGCTGGATGAAGCGCCTGTTCGGCATCGCGCCGGCGCCCGCGCCGGTGCAGGCTGCGGTTCAGCCGGTGGGCTCGGCCGCTCAGCCGGTCGACGCCGATCCGGCGGTCGCCCAGCCCGCAGCGGCCCCGGCCGGCGAGCTGCGCGGTGAGCGTGGCGAGCGCGGCGATCGTCGCGGCGGCCGCAACGGCGAGCGCCGTGGTGGACGCAACGGCGAGCGCGCCGAGCGTGGCGAACGCGGCGAACGTGGCGAACAGCGTGGCGACCGTCCGCCGCGTGGCGAACGGGGCGAGCGCGGTGAGCGTCCGCAGCGCGAGCGTCGCCCGGCCCCCGAGGTCGCGGTGCCGGCCGACGAAGCCGCGCTGCAGGCGCCGGCCTTTGCCGACACCCAGCCTCAGGCCTTCGATGGCGAGGATGCCAGCGCCGAGCGCGATGGCCGCCGCCGCCGCCGTGGCGGTCGCAACCGCCGTGATCGTGACGAGCGCGGTGCCGAGGGCGCGGTGACCGAGGACGGCCAGGCCGTCGAGGTCGCGCCGACCGAGGTGTCCGAGCCGGCCGAGCCCGCACCGGTGGCCGCCGACGAGGTCCGCGAGGACGGCGCCGCCCGCGAGGAAGGCCGTCGCCGCCGCCGCCGTGGCGGTCGCCGCGACGAGGCGGTGGGCGAGGGTGCGCCCGACGGCGAGGCCGAAGGCCAGGACGCCGAGCCGGCGGCCGTGGCCGCGCTGGCTCCGGTCGAGCCGGCTGTCGAGCCGGTGGTCGCTGCCGCTGCCGTGGCGGCGGTCGCCGAACCGGTGCTGCAGGCCGTGGCCGAGCCGGTTGCCGAGCCTGTCGTCGAGCCCGTGGCGGTCGCGCAGCCCTATGTGCTGCAGATCGAGGCGCTGGCCGAAGTGGCCCGCGAGGCCGGTCTGGAGTGGATCAACTCCGACCCGGACAAGGTCCGCGCGGTCCAGGAGGCCATCGCCGCCGAGCCCAAGCCGGTCCATGTGCCGCGCGAGCCGCGTCCGGTGGTGCTGGTCGACGAGGGTCCGCTGATCCTGGTCGAGACCCGCCGCGATCTGGCTTCGCTGCAGCTGCCTTTCGAGGTCGAGGCCCAGGCGGCGCGCGGCTGATGCCGTGAGTCCGATGGTGATGCCCTGCGCCCGCAGGGCGTCTCCGACATGACGCCGCCCGGCTTGCGCCCGGCGGCGTTTTTCTTGGCCGGGCATGATGCGTGCTGAGTCCGTGGCGTGCCCGTGCCGCCGCACCTGTCTGTCCGTTGCCTGTCCCGTTTCCAGTACACGACCGTGTTCCTGCCTGCCGATCCTGTCCCGTCTTCCGACCATTCCGCCGTCTTCGCGCTGCTCGACGAGGCCGACGCGCCCGCAGGCGAGCCGCGCAGCCGGCTGCTGAGCGGCTGGCTCGGCGAGTGGCGCTGCGACGATCCGGCCACGCTCGAGGCGGTCTGGAGCGGTGCGCAGGCACAGATCGCCGCCGGGGCGCACGCGCTGCTGCTGGTCGACTACGAATGGGGCGTGCGGCTGGCCGGCGCCGGCACGCCCGGCGGCTGGAGCGATCAGGCGCCGGGCGCGCTGCGGCTGCTGATGTTCTCGCGGCTGCAGCGGCTTGACACCGCGGGCGTGGCCGCCTGGCTGGCCGAGGCCGAGGGCCGCGCCGAGCCCGCGCCGGCCGCGGTGCTGGCGCCGCAGCCCGACGACGATGCGGATGCCTACGCCGCCGCGATCGCGCGCATCCACGCGCTGATCCGCGCCGGCGAGACCTACCAGGTCAACCACACGCTGAGGCTGCGCGGCCAGGCCGTCGGCACGCCGCTGGCGCTGTACCGGCGGCTGCGCGCGCTGCAGCCGGTGCCCTTCGGCGCGCTGGTGGCGCTGCCCGGCGACCGCTGGGTGCTGTCGTGCTCGCCGGAGCTTTTCGTGCGCCACGAGGCGGGCCGGCTGGAGGCGCGGCCGATGAAGGGCACCGCCGCACGCCGCCCCGACGATGCGCAGGCCGATGCCGCCGCCGCCGCCTGGCTGGCCGCCGACATCAAGAACCGCGCCGAGAACCTGATGATCGTCGACCTGCTGCGCAACGATCTCGGCCGCATCGCCCGCACCGGCAGCGTGAAGGTGCCGGCGCTGTTCCGGGTCGAGCCCTACCGCACCGTCTTCCAGATGACCTCCACCGTCGAGGCCGAGCCGGCGCCCAGCGTCGATCTGCCGGCGGTGCTGCGCGCGCTCTTCCCCTGCGGCTCGATCACCGGCGCGCCCAAGCACCGCACGATGCAGCTGATCGAGTCGCTCGAGTCCTCGCCGCGCGGGCTCTACACCGGCGCGATCGGCTGGGTGGAGGCGCCCGCGCCGGGCAGCGACCGGCGGCTGGGCGACTTCGCGCTGTCGGTGGCGATCCGCACCCTGGAGCTGGGCGCGCCGTCCGGTCCAGCGCCGGGGCCGGGCGGCCTGCGCCCGGTCCGGCTGGGCGTGGGCGGCGGCATCGTGCTCGATTCGGTGGCCGAGGACGAGGCGGCCGAGTGGCGGCTGAAGTCGCGCTTCGCCACCCGGCCCGATCCGGGCTTCACGCTGTTCGAGACGATCCGCGTCGAGGCCGGCCGGCCGCTGCGGCTGCCGGCGCATCTGGCACGGCTGGGCGCCAGCGCCCAGGCGCTGGGCTTCGCCTTCGACCGGGAGGCGCTGCAGGCGGCGGTGCTCGCGCAGGCCCGGGCGCTGGCGGGCGAGGGGGCGCATCGGCTGCGGCTGGATCTGGCGCGCGACGGCGGCTGGCAGATCCGCCATGGCGTGCTCGCGCCGCTGCCCGACGGGCCGCTCGGCCTGCTGCCGCCGGGCCCGGTGCTGCCGGCGGCCGAGGTGGCGCTGCTGGCGCACAAGACCTCGCTGCGCGGCACCTACGACGCGGCGATCCGCGAGGCCGAGGCGCTGGGCGCCTTCGACCGCGCCTTCGTCAACGCGCGCGGCGAACTGACCGAGGGCGCGCGCAGCACGCTGCTGCTGCGCCTCGACGGCCGCTGGTGGACGCCGCCGGTGGCCGCCGGCGCGCTGCCCGGCGTGATGCGCGCGGCGCTGATGGCCGATCCGGCCTGGGCGCTGCAGGAACGGGTGCTGCATCCCGCCGATCTCGAGCGTGCCGAGGCGCTGGCGCTGTGCAACGCGCTGCGCGGTGT
>RRZU010044259.1_pt1 | contig 31637 bp, 35 predicted proteins | sample 2165561 | NCBI WGS metagenome assembly RRZU01 (sample SAMN10456909, study PRJNA506462) | wastewater metagenome | isolation source: wastewater sludge | place: USA: Moscow, Idaho | reverse complement strand
GTCCCGTAGGAGGAACCCGTTGCGGAGGCGGTGCAGGTCATCGGCGGAAACCCACGCCCGAATGTTCGCAAGACCGCCCGAGAAGGGTTGTCCGGTGACGGTGCGTCATATGGGACGGCCTGTCGTCCCGTAAACGAACGTTTGCGGCACGCGCCGACCGCCCGATCTGCTCCTGCCAGGCTGAGCGTGGGCTGACGTACCGTAACCCCGTACCGAATGTTGCGCGTGCCGGAACCGAAGACCTGAGGTTTGTGGAACGATGCCCAACATGGGAGCTGTCGGTTACGCCCGCGTGTCCACGACCGAACAGGATCCGGCGCTGCAGCATGACGCACTCAAGGCAGCAGGATGCGTGGAGGTGTTCACCGACACCGCATCCGGCGCCAAGGACGACCGCGTCCAGTTGCAGGCCACCATGAACTTCCTCAGGCCCGGGGACACCCTGGTTGTGTGGCGGCTGGACCGACTGGGTCGAAGTCTGCCGCATCTGATCAGCACCATCACCGACCTCGAGAAACGAGAGGTCGGCTTCCGAAGCCTCACCGAGGCCATCGACACAACCACGGCCGGCGGGCGCCTCCTCTTCGGCATCATGGCCGCTCTCGCCGACTTCGAACGGCAACTGATTCGCGAACGAACCATCGCCGGTCTGCAGGCAGCATCCGCTCGAGGACGCCGCGGCGGCAGACCCCCAACACTCACCGACGTCCAACGCGACCACGCGCGATCCCTGCGTGCGGATGGCAAGTCGTTCGCCGCAATCGCTGCCATCCTCGACGTGTCAAAGTCCACCGCAGCCCGAGCCTGCGCGGGTACCTCCCGGTAATTCGAGTCCTCGCTTCGAGAAAACCCTCGCTGCGTCGGTCGCTGATCGTCTCGTTGGTCAAGAAGGGAATGGGGCGGCGTCCACCCTTGGGCTGGGACACCGACGGGAGTTCCGGGCCCACTTTGAGGGCAGCACCCCGTCTCGCAGATCGTCGAGATCCTGAAGTGTGCCGCGCACCACCCTCCACGGGCACCTGCAGCGGTGCACCGGGCGAAGCGTCGACCGTGGCCCACCACTGAGAACGAGTTGCGTCAACTTCGAGAGACAAACGACGCGCCATCGTGCGTCAGGTTGATGAGACGTAACGCGTTCTACGCGGGCCCGTACGTCACCTCGGTGAGACGGGACATCTGACATCGTCGAACTATGAAGTGGTCGCGGCTTGGTTGCTGGCACCCGACGGGCCGGCTGGGTGCCGCCTGATGACGTCCGCCGACAGCACCGGCGCCATCGAGGTCGACGCACTGGTCGAGCAGTTCTTCGCAGCGCGCAGGTCGATGAAGGACAGCCCCCACACCACCGCCGCCTACCGGCGAGACCTGGCCGCGATCCTGGCGCTGATCGACGGCGATCGTGACGGCCACGTGAGCGTCGAGCAGTTCACCGCACCCGTGCTGCGCGACGCGTTCGGAGCGTTCGCCGGCACCCACGCCAAGGCGTCGATCACCCGCTGCTGGTCGACCTGGAACCAGTTCCTGACCTTCCTCGTCGGCGAGGGCGTATTGGCCGGAAACGCGATGGCGGCTGTCCCTCGACCGCGCCGCCGACCAGGAGTCCCCAAGCCACTGCAGGGTGAGGACACCCCCGAGGTGCTGCTGCGAGCCGCTACCCAGCCCCGCGCCAACGCGCGCAACCCGTGGCCCGAACGCGACCTGGCGGTCCTGGCCACCCTCCTTGTGAGTGGGTTGCGCTCCGCCGAGTTGCTCAGCCTGACCGTCGCCTCGATGACCGGCTCCCCCGGCGAGCGGCGAATCCGGGTCGTCGGCAAGGGCGGCAAACCCCGGTCAGTCCCGGTCGAGGACGCCCTGGACGACGTCATCAACAGTTACCTCGCCTCCCGCCGAGTCCGCTTCCCGGCCACCCGGATCGGGGCCCGCAGCGCATTGTTCGTGGACACCCGTGGCGAACCGCTGCAGCGCGGCGGCCTGCGATACCTCGTCGACCAGGCCATGCGCGCCGCCGGCGTCGGCGACCGCCGCTCCCCCGGCGCCCTGGTCCACGCCCTACGACATACCTACGCCACCCGCCTGGCCGACGACGGCGCTACCGCCAGCGAAATCATGGCCTTGCTCGGCCACGCATCCCTGACCACCAGCCAGGCCTACATCGATTCCACCGCCGTCGAGCAACGACGGTCCGCAGCCGCCAACCGCACCTACCGCGCCATCGACGGCATCCTCAAATGAGAGGCGTCCGGGACGGCAGAGAAGGGAGTTCCCTTCAGGCGTGATTCGACGGACGAAATCCGGGGGCTCCTGGCGAGGGTGAGAACGTGACTGACGGCGTCGATCACGGCCGGGACGTCCGTACGTCGACCAAAGTTGAGGGTCGCGCATTCGTTGCCGTCCGCGTTCACGTCACGATCGGCACCCGGAGGTAACGGTGCCCCCGGTTCGAGGGTGTACCACCCGACGATTGTCTTCGGCCTGGTGTTGATGTCAAGGCTGCCTGCGCCATCGTCGGCCTTTGCAGGGTCCGCGTCGGACCTGGGGTCCCGGTAGTAATCGTGCAGGAACCAACGGATATGGCTGCCGTACGGTCGGGCTGATCGGTTGGGCTACGTTCTTACGGATTGCTGGTTCGGGCGCGGGGGTGTTTGGTGGCGACGGGTTTGTTCTCCGATGGTCAGTTGGATCAGTTGCGGGGGTTTCCCGACATCGGGCAGGACGAGGTGGTCAGGTTCTTCACGTTGACGCCTGCGGATGTCGAGTTCATCGCTTCGCGCCGCGGAAGAGGCCCTGTGCAGCGCTTGGGCTTGGCTGTTCAACTGTGCACGTTGCCGTGGCTGGGGTTCGTGCCGGATCAGGTGAGGGCCGCACCGCCGGTGGCGGTGGCGCGGCTGGGGGCGCGGTTGAAGGTGGATCCTGGTGTGCTGGCCGTCTACGGGAAACGTGAGCAGACTCGCACCGACCATTTGCGGCTCGTCACTAATTTCCTGGGCTGGAAGTCTGCGCCCGCTGCCGGGGTGGCGGCCAAGGAGTTGGAGGAGTTCGTGGCGTGCCGGGCGATGGAGCATGATTCCCCGTCGCTGCTGTTCGGCTTGGCGTGCGAGTACTTGAAGGCTACGAAGACCGTTCGCCCTGGGGTGGTGACGTTGACTCGGTTGGTGGCGTCGGCTCGGGCCACTGCGAGCGCGCTGACGTACGAGAAGGTGGCGCATCTGTTGACGGATCAGCTGACCGGGGAGTTGGACCGGTTGCTGCTGTTCGACGAGGCGGTGGGGATGACCCGGCTGGCGTGGCTGACCAGGTCGGCGGTGGAAGCGACGGCGAGCTCGGTGAAGGCGGCGCTTGAGAAGTTGATGTTCCTGCGCGCCATGGACGCCCATGTGTTGGACCTGTCGATGCTGGCGGCCGAGCGGCGGCGGTTCCTGGCAACGGTCGGTCGCCGGTCCACCAATCAGGCGCTTGCTCGCCGGGAACCGCAACGGCGGCACCCGATCCTGTTGACCGTGGTGTCCCAGTCCGCGGTTGATCTGCTGGACGAGGTGATCACGTTGTTCGACCAGGCGGTGTCGGCGCGGGAGTCGCGGGCGAAGGCCAAGATGGATGATGCGCTGGCGGAGCGGGCGAAGAAGGGCGAGGACCGGCACCAGCTGTTGGAGGTGATCCTGCGTGTCCTGGCCGACCGGACGGTCCCCGACGAGCAGGTCGGGGCCTTGTTGCGTGGGCGTATCGGCATGCAGCGGTTGCAGGACGCCTCGGCTGCTGCGTGGCCGGAACTGCCGCGTGACCATGGACGGCTTGCCGCGCTCAATGCTTCGTACTCCTATCTGCGTCAGTTCACGCCGAACGTGTTGGCGGCGATCGATTTCCGGGGTGGGGCGGGCACGGCGGAGCTGATGGTGGCGGTGGCCGTGCTCAAGGAGTTGAACCGGGTCGGTGGGCGCAAGGTCCCCGACGTGGCGCCGACCGGGTTCGTGCCCAAGCGGTTCCGTGGTTACCTCGCTGACGCCGCCCGGAGCGGGGACGACGTGAGTTACCGGCACTATTGGGAGTTGTGCGTGCTGCTGGGTCTGCGCGACGGGCTGCGATCGGGGGACGTGTACGTGCCGGGGTCGCGCCGCTACGCCGATCCTGGCACGTACCTGTTCACGCCGGCGCAGTGGTTGCCGCGGCAGACGGAGTTCTGCGCGCTGGTGGGCAGACCCGCCGACGCTGCGGCGGCGTTGGACCAGGGCAAGCAGGAACTGCACGCGGCGCTGGCTGATCTGGAACGGGTCCTGGCCGCGGCGGGGCCGGCTGACACCGGCGCGGTCCGGCTGGACACCGACGGCAATCTGGTGATCCCGCCATTGACCGCCGAGGACATCCCGGCCGAAGCCGACGCCGTGAAGGAAGAGTTGGCGGGGATGCTGCCAACCGTCCCGATCGCTGCTCTGCTGATCGAGTTGGACCACCGGACCGGGTTCCTGAGGTGCTTCACCCACGCCAGCGGACACATGGCACCGCAGGCTGCCGGGTTGAAACGCAACATTCTGGCCGTCCTGATCGCTGGGGCCACCAACCTCGGCCTGACCAGGATGGCCGAAGCATGCTCGGTGCCCTACGACGTGCTGGCGTGGACGCAGGAGTGGTACGTGCGGGAAGAAACCTTGCGCCAAGCCAACACCGTGATCGTGAACCATCACCACCAGCTGGAACTTGCGGGAGTGTTCGGCGGGGGCACGATGTCGTCCTCGGACGGGCAGCGATTCCCGGTGCGCGGCAAGTCGCTGACCGCCCGGGCGATGAACATCCACTTCGCCGACCAGGGCCTGTCGACCTACACCCACGTGTCCGACCAGCACTCCACCTACGGGACGAAAGTGCTCGTTCCGACCGCCCGTGAAGCCCACTACGTCTTGGATGACCTGCTCGGCAACGCCACCGACCTGCCGATCCGCGAACACGCGACCGATACCCATGGGGTGACCCTGGTCAACTTCGCCTTGTTCGATTTGGTCGGCAAAGCGCTGACCCCGCGCATCCGTGACCTCGGCAAGATCACCCTGTGCCGCGACGACACCAGACGCGCCGTCAACAACAGCTACCCGCATGCAGGTGCCCTGCTGAATGCGCGGCTGGACGAGGACCTCATCACCAGCTGCTGGCCGGACCTGCTCCGGATGGCCGGGTCACTGAAGTTCGGGGAGGCGACCGCGTCGCTGATCGTCGGGAAATGGTCGGGAGCATCCCGGCAGAACACCCTGGCCGCGGCAATGAAGGAGTGGGGAATGCTTCGCCGCACCATCCACGCAGCCCAGTACCTGTCGGACCCGCAGTACCGGCGCAAGATCTCCCGGCAGTTGAACAAGGGCGAGTCACTTCACTCGCTGCGCCGCGACCTGCACTACGCCAACCAGGGCACCATCGGCAAGGCCCACCTGCAGCAGCAGACCGAACAGGCGTGGTGTCTGACTGTGCTGACGAACGCGGTCGTGACGTGGTCAACCGAGTACTACTCTATCGCGGTGGCCCAGCTACGCGCCCAGGGCCGCGACATCCCCGACCAGATCCTGGCTCACGTCTCCCCAGCCCACAGCGAGAACATCAACTTCTTCGGCATCATCACTGTGGACGTCGAGGCCGAACTGGCCAAACTTGACTCCCACGGCCGCAGGCCCCTGCGCATCAAATGAAGACACGATGCATGGGCCACCAACCAGCCCAGCCCAGCCCGCCATATCCGTTGGTTCTTGCACGATTACTACCGGGACCCCAGCAAGCGGCACCTGAGGACACAGACGCGCAGCAGCCAGCGGGACCATGACCCCGCTCGGGGTGGATGGCGATATCCCCCAGATTCAGGAGTGATGTGACGCGTGCGAGTCCGATGGGGCAGCTCCGTCGATCTGGAGCGGTACCGTGCCGCGCGGCTGGCTGGGCACGGGGGACGCCACGAACGTGACACCGTTGGGTTCGCTGCCGGTGGGCACAGTGGTTGTGACGGTGAAGTCAGCCAGGTCGATGACCGAGAGAGTGTCATCGTGCATGTTGGTCACGTAGGCGAAGCGGGAGTCCGGATCTGTCGTCAGCCCATGTGGTCCGAAACCGGTCGGCACGGTGTCGGTGACCTCATCGGACGTGGTGTCGATTCGCGAGACGGTATTGCCGGGCGCTTCGTCCGTTCCTTGGTTTGCAACCAGCAGCGATCGTCCATCAGGAGTCACCAGTGCCTGCGCGGGCGGGCTGGGCACGGAGATCTCAGCGGTAACCCGCCTCGTGCGAGGGTCCACCTTGGCGACCGCACTCTTCCCAGCGAGGGTGACGTAGACGAAGGCACCATCTTGGGTAGGGGCCACTTGGACTGGTTGCGGGCCGACGTCGGCCCGCCGTACCTGCAAAGTGGTCGTGTCGATGATCGCCAGCTTTCCGGCGTCCAGAAGCGCAACGTAGGCGGTGCCGCCATCTGAACTGAAGCGCATCCCGTGGGGACCATCCCCCACGGCGACGGTGTCCTGGCTCATTCCGGTCCTAGTGTTGATGATGGTGACACTGTCATCGCCGTAGTTCGTCACCCAGGCTTGTCGACCGTCGGGGGTGGTCACCACATGGGTCGGGTGCTCGCCCACCGCAACGGCTTCGGCGACTCGGTAGGTGCGGGGTTCAAGATCGATGGCAAGTCCACCGCTGCTGGTTGCCCAGACGGTTCCGTCGGATGCGGCCTGGACGTTGTGAGGTCCTGAGACTCCGGCCAGTGTCGCGACGGTGGCGTGGTTCGACGCGTTGATGACGCTGACGGAGTTGCTGGCTTCGTTGGCGACCCACACCGAGCCCGTAAGACCGCTGGAAGGGGTCGGACGAGACTGATTCGAGCTCGTGGTCGCTGCGCAGCCAGCGATTACGACGCTGGTCAGGGCGACCCCGATGGAGGCCACCGTCGGGACAGCTGTGGGCATAGTGAGGACTCCTGCCTTCATGGATCCGTGGCGGATCTCGGTGCTGTCATCGTGGCGTACGCTAATGTCGAACGCGTCGAGCAACGATGAAGATTCGGTGTTGTCCCGGATGGTGATCAGACTCCGACACGCCAGCGTCACCCTACGCAGTGGCCGAGTCAGGCGTGGTAAGGCTGGATCGCCTCGGGGGGGATGCGCCCGAAGCGCCCCGCTCGGTAGTCCTCGAAGGCCTCGATGACGTCCTGGCGCGTGCTCATGACGAACGGGCCGTACTGGAACACCGGCTCGCGCAGCGGCGTACCGCCGATCAGGACGATGTCCATCGCGGGCGAGCGGGACTCCTGCCGCTCAGCAGCTCGGACGACCACGGTGTCGCCATCAACCAAGACCGCGGTTTGGCCCATCCGGATCGGACGCTCGTCGGGGCCGACAGTTCCGGCACCGTTGAGGACGTAGGCCAACGCGTTGAAGTCGCGGCGCCAGGGGATCTCGGCGCGGGCCCCCGGCGCCAGCGTGACGTGCGTGATCGCGAGCGGGGTGTGCGAGATTCCGGGACCGGTGTGACCGTCGACGTCACCCGCCAGAACCCGCACCAGGGCACCGCCGTCGTCGGTGGTCACCATCGCAGAATCCCGACCTTGCAGGTCCTGGTACTGCGGCGGCATCCGTTTCTTGCCGCTCGGCAAGTTGATCCACAACTGGATCCCGTGGAAGATCCCCCCAGATCGAACCAGGTGCTCCGGTGGGGTCTCAATGTGCAGGATGCCATCGCCCGCGGTCATGTACTGGGTGCCGCCGTCGCTGATCGTTCCGCCGCCCCCGTTGGAGTCCTGATGTAGGAACTGCCCGTCGATCAGGTACGTGAAGGTCTCGAAGCCTCGGTGCGGGTGCCACGTCGTGCCCCTGGGCTCGCCCGGGGCGTAGATGCGCTGACGAGGGTCGGATACCGCAGGCGTTCGCCATCGTCTCTCGTCGACTCGACGAGTCAATATCCCCAGGCGTCTGTGTCGGAATAGCTGTCGAACCCCGAGTCATAGGCAGAGTCGAGACCCGGATCTGAATAGGAGCTGTAGGGGTCCGTGGCGTAGTCGTCGTACGGGTCCGTCGCGTAGTCGTCGTAGGGGTCCGTGGCGTAGTCGTCGTAGGGGTCCGTGGCGTAGTCGTCGTACGGGTCCGTCGCGTAGTCGTCGTAGGGGTCCGTCGCGTAGTCGTCGTAGGGGTCCGTGGCGTAGTCGTCGTACGGGTCCGTCGCGTAGTCGTCCAGGGTGGATTCGTCCGACGGGCTTGTGTAACCCGGGGTCCACTCGTCCACGCCGCCATGCCATGAGCATGTTCCGGAACCAACGCTGGACGAATACGTTCCGTCCTCGCAATAAGTAGCAGATGCCGGTGTGACAGCAAGGGCCGTTCCGCCCAGCAACGCAATGCCGGCAAGCGCGACGGTGATTCGCCGTATACGCATAGTGGCCCCGCTTCGTCGGTCTCCTTGGCACGGTGAAGTAGTGATCGGTATCCCGGTCGCCTTTATCCACCGCCATCCGGGTGACGCGAAGTCTCCTGTTCCGCGGGGAGACTTGATGGAGAGCCCTCTCCTCGGCATCAGCCAGGTGCCAACCTTGTAAGACGCTTTCACCTTTCCGAACTGCGACCACCACCGAGCTCTGGCGCGGATATCGATGTGTCTGCCCCACTCCGCCGGCGGGCCACCGGCCCCAGCAGCAGGACCGAACGTGCCAAGCTTGACGGCGTGGACGAAGGTGCGACGAAAGCCTGGACCGCCTTTATGACAGGCCTACGGGAACGGCTCGAAGAAGCGACGAGCAGAGGCCGCACGTTCCATCAGGAGACGTGGGTCATCCAATCCACCGAAACGCTCGGATACCAGCATCCGGCGCTTTCGGGGATCGATCCGGCTGGCGGCATCCAATCCGCGGCAGGTTTGGGCTGGACGCTTGAGAACGTCAGCCACGTGTTCATCCCCACACGTGAACGCTCACGAGTGCTTACCGACTCCGCCTACGTCCACGGAAACGTGATCGGGATCTACCTCTTCCGCCGCAGTTAACGACGAGGTCCCACACGCTATTTGCCTGTTGGTTGACCACCATCGTCGTCGGGGCCAGCCGACCGAGCGACAGACCCCAGGCACTCCGTCCGCTAACGACCGTTTCTGACGTCTCCGCTGTTGGACGACCGGTAAGTGGCCCAACGACGCTGGACGTGAGGTTCAGCGGGAAAGAGTCATCATGACCGAGACACTGGGGGGCGGACTCACCGACATCGACGGCTGCGTGGACGTGATCAGCGCCTTCCGGGCCCACTACATCGACGCCGCAAACTGCCTGAGCCGCCGTGACACGGCATCGGAGAATCAGACCCGCAGATCGATCGCGAGGCAGTGCCCTGATATTCACACCTGGCCGGTGTGAGCACGGCCGTTGGCAGGCAGCGAAACGTGGAAGGCTGCACCGTGGCCGGGTCCGGCGCTGTGAGCGGTGATGGTGCCGTGGTGGTCTTCGACGATTGCGCGCGCGATCGTGAGACCCAAGCCGCTGCCACCGTCTGCTCGGTTAGTACGGGCCGGGTCGAGGCGGTGGAAGCGCTGGAAGATGGTTTCCAGTTCGTCTATAGGAATGCCGGTGCCGGTGTCCTTGACGGTGATGGTTACTTCTTCGCTGTTGGAGGTGGCAGTGACTGTCACCTGTCCCCCCGGGGGAGTGTGGCGCAATGCGTTGTCCAGCAGGTTGGCCATGACTTGCTGAATCCGATCTGGATCTACGGTGACGCAGGCGGCATGGCTGGGGGGAATGCAGCGGAGAGTGACGTTGTGCGTGGCGTATCGGGGGGCTGCGGCATCGCAGGCGGCGCGGAGCAGGTCAGCGACCTGGAGGGGGCGGGGGTGGAGGTCGAGGGCGTGTTCTTGTGCTGCGGCGGTGAGTTTGATGTCGTCAGCGAGTCGGCGTAGCCGTGCGACCTGGGCTCGCATTACGTCGTAGGTATCGGAGTCAGGGGCAACGATTCCGTCTTCCATGCCCTCGATGTGAACTTCAAGGGTGGCTAATGGAGTGCGAAGTTCGTGGGCCAGGTCCGCCAAGAGCCTGGTTCGGGCTGCATCAGTCGTTGCGAGGTCGTCAGCCATGTGCTGGAAGGATGCTGATAGTGCCGCGAGTTCTGGACCGAAGCCGGTTGTCGGGACGGAGATGTTGTAGGTGCCTGCAGCAACTGTGCCGGCGGCGTCGGCAAGCTCCTCGACTGGTTTGCTGACCCGCTGCGCCAGAAACCACGACAGCAACACCGCCGCAACAATGGCCGCTGCGGCGGCGGCGAGGAAGGCGACACCGACGGAGGACTCGAATGCCTCCAACGCGTGCTGTTGCACTATCGGGGAGTCTTCGCCGGTCATCGCCAGGTGCGCCAAGAACAAGCTCGGAGCGACGAGCGCGACGGTTACGGCCAGGGCGATGCCAGCCACGAGGAAGACCAGTAGCTGGGCGACGAACAACCGCGTGGCCAGCCCGATCGGCCGCTTCACGGGGTGACCATTCCGTAGCCGACGCCGCGGACGGTTCGGATGAAGCGGGGGCTGGCGGCGTCGTCGCTGAGTTTGCGCCGCAGGTGTCCGATGTGGACGTCGACGATGTGTTCGTCGCCGTACCAGTCGGCGCCCCACACCTCGTCGATGAGTTGTCGGCGGGTGAACGCCCGCTTGGGGCTGGCGGTCAGGACGTCCAGCAGGTCGAACTCGGTGCGGGTGAGTTCGAGTTCCTGGTCAGCGAGGTGCACGGTGCGCGCGGTCGCGTCGATCGTCAGGTCGCCGATGTGTCGGGCGTCGGTGTCAGGGTGGTTGGTGCCGACGGCTGGTGTTGCGGTGGTTCGGGGGCGGCGCAGCATGGCGCGCACTCGGGCCATCAACTCGCGGGGGGAGAACGGTTTGGCCAGGTAGTCGTCCGCGCCCACGGACAGTCCCACGACCTTGTCGATCTCGTCATCGCGGGCGGTCAGCATGATGATGTAGCAGTCGCTGAAGGCGCGCACCTGTCGACAGACTTCGATTCCGTCGAACCCGGGCAGCATCACATCCAACACGATCAGTTCCGGGTCACCGGTGCGTGCTGCTGCGACCGCGGTCGGGCCGTCGTGCGCGAGGGTGACGGCGAAGCCGTCAGCGGACAGGTAGGACGCCACCACACGCGCCAGGGGTTCCTCGTCGTCCACGACGAGGACCGTGCCCGGTGTCGGTGTGGCGGTGCCCGCGGTCAACGGCTGCCTGCGGCGGTGGGACCGGTCATGGATCCATTGTCCAACAGCGCCCGCATCTGGTGATACTGCGCGGCGTCGATTTCACCGCTGGCAAGACGTCGGTCCAAGACCTGTCGGGGTGTCTCACGGGCTCCTGACGCGTCGCCGCTGCTGCGGGTCAGCGACGCCACCGCCCAGACCGCGACGCCGATGACGACCGGCCACAACAGCATCATCGCGATCATCCAGCCGTTCCAGCCTTGGTTGTACCAACCCATCATGGGGACCTCCTCGTCCGTTCTGGCGTTTCCATGGTTGTGCGGGCTCGTGTTGGTGAGCCGGTGAACTTGTGAAGGTTTGATGAAGGTCGACTTCTTCATCAAACCTTCACAAGTTCTGAGTCGAACCTCTGGGCTGGTGCCCGAGCATCACAGTGTGATCAGTCAGAAGCCCTTGACCCGGCGCCAGCTCTTGATGGGCATGGCGGGAGTCGGTACCGCGTTGGGTGTGGCGGCCTGCACCCGCTCCGGCAGCCTCACCGGCCAAGCCGAGGTCGCGGCCGCTGAGTCCGCTCGACCCACGACCGGGGCCGTGCGGACGATGACGCTGAATCCGCGACCCGTGAACATCGACCTCGGGGGACGGATCGCGTCCACGTGGGCCTACGGCGACACCGTGCCCGGCAAACCGTTGCGAGCAACGGCCGGTGACCGGGTCCAAGTAGCAGTCCGTAATGACCTTCCCGAGTCGACCAGTGTCCATTGGCATGGGCTGGCGATCCGAAATGACATGGACGGCGTGCCCGGGGTCACCACCCCGGCCATCGATTCCGGGGGCACGTTCGATTTCGACTTCGTGGTCCCGGACCCGGGAACCCACTGGTTCCATCCCCATACGGGCCTGCAGCTGGACCGCGGCCTGTACGCGCCGTTCATCATCGATGATCCGCGTGAGCCTGGTGACTACGACGCCGAGTGGGTGATCGTGCTCGACGATTGGACTGACGGCATCGGTCAGACCCCGGACCAGATCTACGCCGATCTGGTGGCCGCCGGGCAGGACGCCGACTCCGGCAGGGGAATGGGGATGGGTGGCTCGGGGATGGGCCACGGGATGATGGGCGACAGCGGTGATGTGACCTACCCGATGTATTTGCTCAACGGACGCCCCGGCAACGATCCGGAGACGTTCACCGCCAAGCCGGGCGAGCGGGTCCGGTTGCGGATCATCAACGCCGGCGCGGACACGATTTTCACCGTGGCGCTGGCTGACCACCGGTTGCGTGTCACCCATACCGACGGCTTCCCGGTGCGTCCGGTGCCGACCTCGGCGATCCGGATCGGCATGGGGGAACGCTACGACGCCGTCGTCGACGTCTCCGACGGTGCGTTCGCACTGGTCGCTGAACCGCTCGGCAAGTCCGGTCTCGCACGCGCGATCCTGCGCACCTCCCGGTCCGCCCCGGCCCCGTCGACACGGACCCGGCCCGCGGAACTTGATAGCTACCCGCTGCAGGTCACTGCGCTGCAGGTCAGCGAAACCGCCGCGCTACCGGCTATCGAACCGGACAGTACCCAAGACGTCGCCCTGGCGGGGAGCATGGCGCCGTATGTGTGGACCATCAACGGCGCCACGCACGAACACGCCACTCCGCTGACGATCACGCAAGGCCAGACCGGGCGGCTGCGGATCACGAACATGTCGATGATGTCCCACCCGCTACACCTGCACGGCCACACGTTCCAACTCGGTGACGCCGGCGGCACCGGTGCCCGCAAGGACACCCTGCTGATCCCGCCCATGGGAGCCGCCGCCGTGGATTTCGCCGCCAACAACCCCGGGCAGTGGATGGTCCATTGCCACAACGCCTACCACGCAGAGGCCGGGATGATGACCCGCCTCGACTACACCAACTAGGAGAACAAGCAGATGAATCGCCGCCGCACCCTGACCGCCGCAGTCCTGGCAGGCACGCTGGCCATCACCGTGGCCGCGTGCAGTTCCACCACTGACGACCCAGCAGCCATGCCGATGGACGCCAGCGCTATGCCCATGAGCGGCACCGCGGCCGACGTCGCCTTCGCCCAGTCGATGATCCCCCACCACCAGCAAGCCATCGAGATGGCCGACCTGGCGCTGAACCCCGACGCGCAGGCATCACCTCAGGTACGCAAACTGGCGACAGCAATCAAGGGCGCCCAAGACCCTGAGATTCAGCAGATGACCGACTGGCTGCAGCAGTGGGGTGCCCCCACTGCCATGCCTGGCGCCGGCGGCGACATATCCGGCATGGACCACGGCGGCCATGACATGGGCGGCATGACCATGTCCGGCATGATGACCAGCGAAGACATGGCCGCCCTCAGCCAAGCTAGCGGTACCGAGTTCGACTCCATGTGGCTGCAGATGATGATCGCCCACCACGAAGGTGCAGTCGTCATGGCCGAACAGGTCAAAGCCCAATCCGACAACTCCGACGTCACTGCCCTCGCCGACCAAGTCATCACCGCCCAGAAGCAGGAAATCGACACCATGAAACAACTCCTCGCACAGTGACCGGACGGAGACGACCATGATCAGTCGACGAACCACAGCCGGGGCGATGGCGGTGCTACTGACCGCGAGCCTCGTGGTCGGCTGCAGCGCCGCCACCAGCTCCGACGCTCAGCCGTCACCGCCGGGAACGTCCCCGATCGCGACACCTGAATCGACGACAGCTGCATCCACCATTGAGGTCGCGGTTGACGCCGCCGCTTTGCAGCACATCCACAACCTGGGCCTCGAGGGGGACACGTTGCTCATCGGCAGCCATCAAGGCCTCTACCGCCAACCCCCAGGGCAATCTCCCGAACGGGTCGGTGATCCCTTCGACGTCATGGGCCTCACCACGGCCGGGGACCGCTGGTTAGCCTCCGGTCACCCCGGTGCGGAAATGAACGCCCCGCCGGACCTCGGCCTGCTGGAGTCCAACGACAAGGGCCAGTCCTGGACCGACGTGTCCCTGTCCGGACAAGTCGACTTCCATCGACTCACCGCCAGCGGCGACACCGTGTTGGGCGTCAACTCCGGCGACGGCCAACTGTGGCGATCCACTGACGGCGGCAAGAACTGGAACACTGCCGGTGCGGGTCCCTTCGACGTCGCACTCGACCCGAACAATCCTCAGCGCGCCATCGCCACCACCCAGAACGGTCCAACCGCCAGCCCCGACGGCGGAAGCACCTGGAAGCCGCTGCCCGACGCCCCACTCATCGCCCTGATCGCGTGGACCTCAGCCAGCGTGTGGGGAGTCACCCCCGACGGCAACGTGTACGCCTCCAGCAACGCCGGTCAGACATGGCGCGAGACCGGCAAAGTCACCGGCAGCCCCTCCGCGCTCACCGCCAGCCCCAGCCACGTCAACGTACTCTCCGGCGACACCATCTGGGAAAGCCTCGACCAAGGCGCCACATTCGCGCCCCGCGTCAGCGGCATCCCCGGACACTGACAAACGACCAGGGCTCCCCGATCATGGGGGGTGCCCCTTGGTCGGGAAGGACACGCACCCGTGACGCACACGCCGAACACTGCCCCCACCCACACCCACACCCCCCCGGTATACGTGTGTCCCATGCATCCCGACGTCACCGACGACCACGCCTCGGAATGCCCCCGGTGCGGGATGACCCTGGTCACCGTGGGTACTGAACCTGTCATCCACGACCAGCACCATCAGCCAGCGGCAACGCCACCACCCCCCGGTGCCTATACGTGTCCGATGCATCCGGAGATCGTGCGGGACGAGCCGGGCCGCTGTCCGATCTGCGGCATGCATCTGGAACGGGTCATGCCGAGTGCCGATGACGACTCTGATCTGCTCGCGTACCGGGACATGAGGCGCCGGTTCTGGATCTCGGTCCCGTTGTCCTTGGCAGTGCTGTCGCTGTCGATGCTGCACTTCCCACCACTCCCGGATGGCGTCGGGCCGTGGGTGGAGTTGCTGCTCGCCACCCCCGTTGTCGTGTGGTGCGCTGGGCCGTTCTTCGTGTGGGCGGTGCAGTCGGTGCGGCATCGCAGCCCGAACATGTGGACCTTGATCGGACTCGGCGTGGCGGCGGCGTACTCGTACTCAGTGGTGGCGACCGTGGCGCCCGGGATCTTCCCGGACTCGCTGAAGATGGACGGGCGGGTGCCGGTGTACTTCGAAGCGGCCGCGATCATCTGCACGTTGACGCTGCTGGGGCAGGTGCTGGAACTGCGCGCCAGGGCCACTACGGGCGATGCGATCAAGGGTTTGCTTGACCTGGCTCCGGCGACGGCGCGCCGCATCGCGGCGGACGGGTCGGAGGCCGACGTCGATCTGGCCGAGATCGAGGTGGGTGATCGGGTGCGGGTCCGGCCGGGCGAGAAGGTGCCCGTCGACGGACGCGTGGAGTCGGGAACCTCGGCAGTTGACGAGACGATGCTGACTGGTGAGCCCCTACCTGTCGAGAAGGGGCCGGGGGACAGTGTCATCGGCGGCACGCTCAACACGACCGGATCGCTGGTGGTGACGGCGTCGCAGGTGGGTGCCGATACGGTCCTGTCGCGGGTGGTCCAGATGGTGGCCAACGCGCAACGATCCAAGGCCCCCATGCAGCGGCTAGCCGACCGCGTGGCCGGCGTCTTCGTGCTGGCCGTCATCGCAGTCGCGATCGCCACGTTCGTCATCTGGGGCCTGGTCGGGCCGCAACCGAGTTGGGGCTATGCCCTCATCGCCGCGGTGTCGGTGCTGATCATCGCGTGCCCGTGTGCCTTGGGGCTGGCCACCCCGATGTCGGTCATGGTCGGTTCCGGGTTGGGCGCGAAACACGGGGTGCTGTTCAAGGATGCAGCGGCGATGGAGAAGATGCGCGAGGTCGACACCCTCGTGGTCGACAAGACCGGAACGCTGACCGTGGGGCGCCCCAGCGTCACCGACGTCGTTGCCGAGGCCGACGCCGAAACGGTGGCCGTGCTGCAGGTCGCCGCGAGTGTCAATCAGTCCAGCGAACATCCACTGGCCAAGGCCATCGTGCAAGCGGCGCAACTCGAGGCAGTGGCGCTGGTCGATCCGATGGACTTCGAGGCGGCCCCCGGGTTCGGCGTGACCGCCACCCTGGATGGCGTCCTAGTGGCGGTCGGTAACCGGGACCTCATGGCGACTCATGACGTCACGGGAATCGACGGACTGACCCGACGCGCGCCCGCTGGTCAAACGGTGATCTACGTCGCTGTGGGCGGCAAGGCGCTCGGGGCGATCGCGTTGGCTGATGAGGTCAAGGCCAGCACACCGGATGCCGTCCAGACCCTGCATGCTGATGGGATCAGCTTGGTTATGGCCACCGGCGATGCCGAGGGCCCGGCCCATGTCCTGGGCATCGTTCGGCAGCGTCCTCAGCTCCGCGAGTTCGGGCGCCCTGATGGGACACAGGTCCGCTGCCCCAGGTCGAACCGCACTTCTGCGGGCTGGACTCATCACAGTGGCAGCGATCGCCATCTGGGCGACCGCCGGACGGCATTCCGGCACGGTCAACGCGTCTGCGGCGGACTGATAATCTGGATGCTCGTCCCGGGCCCCCGTAGCTCAGGGGATAGAGCAGTGGCCTCCGGAGCCATGTGCGCAGGTTCGAATCCTGCCGGGGGCGCTTCTGTCAACCGCTCGAAGACTCCTTACTCGCCCTGGCCAGTAGGTCCAGACGACAGGCCCCGGGCTCGCTGAACGGCATCAGTGCAACCCGGTCAGGGTCCCCGCCGAGTTCGGCAAGCGCCCCCTGCACCAGACCGAGGTGGACCTGGCACACCACCTCGGGGTATCGCATCGCCACATCCAACAACGGGCAGCGACGCAGTGCGGCGGTCGTCACGCTCTGGTCCGAGACGGGATCGAAGCCGAGCTCGACCAGTGTTGTCACCACAGCGCCTCGAGCCTCGCGCGCTGACCGCAACGGCAGATCAGGGTGTCCTTCCCGGGCGATGGTTCGACCCCATACTGTCCCGGCTGAACGGGCCGAGGCCGCTGGGTCCTCGCTTGATGTCGCGAGGTGCTGGGCGAGCGCACCCGCCAGTGCGGCGTACTCGCGGACACGGCGATCAGGCTCCGGACGACTCCGATCCGCCGCATAGAGCCAGGCAGGGCGGCCACGCCCGTTCGCAGTTGCCCGTCGTCGTTTGACCAGGCCCGCGATAACAAGTTCGTCCAGATGTTTCCGGACCGTGTTCACGTGGTGGCCGAACCGTTCGGCAACTTCACCGCAGGACACCGAGTCATCACGTTGTTGCAGATGTTCCAGGATCGCGGTCTTGGCCGGTGATAGTGCGGGTCGCCCCAGCGTCCCCCTGGCTGGAGCTGGTCCCATATTTTTCACGGTGTCTAGTGTAGTAAATTAGAGGAACACCACCCACGATGGAGGGCAGATGGTTCAGGAACTTCCCCTGGCACAGCGAAACTGCGGGTGCGGTTGCGGATGTGCGACTGCCGCCGACGATCCAGTCCTCGATGCCCGGTGCATCCCTCATGAGATCCGGCACGCGGCGATCTTCGGCGCCTTGGACTCGATCGGCTCGGGATCGGCCTTGGTGCTTGTTGCCCCGCACGATCCCATACCGCTGCTCGCGCAGGCGCAGGTGCGGTACGGCGATGCGTTCGCGGTGGAGTATCTGGAGTCGGGGCCTGAGGACTGGCGCCTTCGATTCGCTCGAATCGCCTGATGGGGTGAATCCGATGTCAACAACGCCGGTCGAAGAATCCGTGGTCAAGGCTCAGGTCTGGGCCCAGTTGCCCGTGCCCGTGGAGGCCACAACCTCGCGGGTGCTGGTGAACAACAAGGTGCTGCGTATCGTCGAGTTCGCGATGGACGTGGGTCAGGAGTTGACCGATCACGCCTCGTCCCGGGCGGTGACCGTCCACATCATGAGCGGTGACCTGACGTTCACTGTGGGCGGGAACCGACATGCGGTCACGGCCGGAGATGTCATCTATCTGGCGCCGGGTGAACGCCATGCCGTGGTTGCGGAATCACCGTGCCGGTTCACACTGGTCCTGGTCGACCTCGATCCGGGCTAGGTCATCGCAGTTAGGCCCGCATCTGGTCGGCTTCCGACAGGAACCCTACTGCTCGTCCGACATACCAAGGCAGTAGGTTTCCGCGCTCATGGAAGCCCACGTGGCCGCCCCGCGGCGTGATGGCACGCCGGACCGGTCCGGCCGCTTCGAGGGCGGGCCAATCGATGGCTCGGTAGGGTCCGACGGGGATCATGGGGTCGTCGACGGAATGGATCACCAATGTCGGCACCGTGACCTGAGCCAGGAACTGTCCGCTCGAGTTGACGGCGTAGTACTCCGCGGCATCGCGCCAACCGTTTCGCCGTGCTGTGATCGCGTCGTCGAAATCGACGATGTCCTTCGCGTTCTCGATGAGCCTGCGTTCCTGAGTCGTCACCAGCAGCTCTCCCGTCGGACCGGGCCTGAGCGAGTCCCGCTTCAGGCCGCTGAGCAGATACCGCTCGTACATCCCGAACATCATGTGATGCAGGTGTTCTGCCCCGACGGCCAGGTCCAACGGCGCGGAAACCGACACTCCGCCGAACACGGGCAGGCCGTCCAACGGTTCACCCAACAGCTTGATGGCAGCATTGCCCCCCAGGGAGAACCCCATGACGGCTATCGCAGGTGCAGATGCACCCGCTGCCTCGGGAAGTTCGGCGAGGTGGCCCAGGACCGCTCGAAGATCCGTGGTGCGCCCGGCGTGGTACATGAGGGCACTGGTCCCGCCCGACAGACCCGCGCCGCGCAGGTCGATGCGCGCTGCGTTGAACCCGGCCGCCAGCAACCCTTGGGTGGTGGCCCGCACATAGTCCGATTCCGCTGTTCCGCCCAGCCCGTGAATGAGGGCAACCAGCCCACGCCGACCCAGTCCAGCCGGTGTCCGGCGAGCCCGGTGCACCTGAACCATGAGTCGATCGCCGGTCCCATCGTCCAAGTCGACGAGGACCGCCCGCTGGCTGCCATAGCGTGCGAGGTCGTACCGACGACGAACCACGCGGCTGCGGACGGTCTGCAGGTGACCAGACCGCCAGCCCAATGGGGTGCGGAAATCGTCGGTGATGAGGTCGGCGGTCACGGTTGAAGGCTCGCACGCCTGGGACCTGCAAACGACGGCAGGTAGGTTTCGGTCATGACTGCTCAGATTCGTCAGGCCACACCCCACGACGTCCCCGGACTGCTCGCCATGATCAAGGAGTTGGCCGAGTACGAACGAGAACCCGACGCCGTCGTGTGCACAGAGGCAGATCTCCATGACGCACTGTTCGGCGGATCACAGACGCCGAACAACCATCCCGCGGCCTACTGTCACGTCGTGGAGCACGATGGGGAGTTGGCCGGTATGGCCTTGTGGTTCCTCAACTACAGCACGTGGTTGGGAAGACATGGGATCTACCTGGAGGACTTGTATGTTCGTCCCGACCAGCGTGGCTTCGGATACGGCAAGGCATTGCTGCAGACATTGGCCGGCATCTGTGTCGAGCGTGGGTATGGACGGATGGAGTGGTGGGTCCTGGACTGGAACACGCCGGCCCGGGATTTCTACGCAGCCCATGGGGCAGATCCGATGAGCGACTGGACGGTCCACCGGTTGACCGGTCCGGCGCTCATCGAACTCGCTCAGTCAGCTGGTCGGTAGATCGTCATTCCCATGAATGTCCCCGAGAAGATTGTGCCCCGAGGGCCAACCTCAGTCGCCGCGTAGAACGAGTTCTCACAACTGTTCGGCATCTCGTTGAGCAGCGGTCCGAAGAAGCCCATGAGCCCAGTGCTGCTGAGCCATTCAATGACCTGCTCGGAACACTCGTGGACCTCGGCCCGAGCGAAGAACTTCGACTTCCCGGTTCGCCAGTTCAATCCCTGGACACCCCACTCACCCTGCTTCTGACCGATCCCGTATGCACGATTGCTGGGTGAACTCATCGACGGAATCGCGTTCGGGATCGACACCTTCTTGTTGGCCCAGACCTTCTTGCACTTCATCTTCGCCGGATCCCAGTCGATCCGTTCCGCCCCGTGCGGCGCTGCGGCCGGGTCGCCGCCGCGGAGCGCTGCGGTGGCGTTGCGCAGCGGCCCCTCCGGCAGGTTGCCGAAGTCGTAGTCGAGCAGGTTGTTCACATGCATCGTTCCGTAGCCGTTCACGGTGACCGATTGTTCGGACAGCGAGGCCGTGGCGTTCGGGTCGCCGAACTTCACCGGTGTCTCGCAAGCCATTCGAGCGGGTTTGTTCCTGCCCAGCCCATCCCAGCGTTTCGGGATCTTGTTGCGCCAGAACAGATCAACATGCATCAGGTCCTGACCGTCGGTGATCACCACGAACTTGTCCTGGTCACCAGTGCCCATCAACGAGGGAGTCGAACCGGACCCCAGTCCCAGGCGGATCGGAGAGGTGGAGTTCCCGGCGTTGTAGCGCGCCTTCCACGCCTTCGTGAGGGTGTTGGTGTCGGCATCATGGTTCACACGCCGCATCCGTTTGGAGGTCACGACGTAGATCCCGCCGTTCTCGTCGGCGGCGATGCTGTTGGAGACCTCTTCGAGTTGATCTGTGGGGATACTCTCGTCGGCGCACTTCTCCTCGCTGTTGAAGTAGAGCGTGCGCACGTTCTTCTTGTTCATCTTCTTGGGTTGTCGGGGCACCGTTCCCACAACACCGAGTTCGGTCGCGAAGGCGATGTAGCCGTCATAGGTCATGGTCGCGCCGGCGATCGTGTCGTCGGGGCGGCACAATGCACGCTGGGGCAGATCGAAGCGCTTGATCAGCGTGATGTTTGACGAGAGCTTCCCTTTCTTCTTGTCGCCGTAGACCTCGATCTGGCGCTGTCGGGGGACGATGAAGTGGCCGTTGCGATCGAGGATGTTGTACGACCCGGTGATACCACCGCCCTGCGGATCGGGCGGGTTCGGCTCCCGTTCGGCGGGGATGTACAGATCGATGAGCTCACCAGTCCGCTCGTTCACCTTGAACAGGGCGCGGTCATCTTGGGCCGCCACGAGCGAACCCCACACAGCCCGGTTTCCGCTCTTGTACTTGTTACTGAACTGCAGTGCCACGGGGATGCCAGGGAGATCGACATGCTGCACGTCCACATTCCCGGACTCCAACCCGCGATACGGAGAGGATGCCTGGGCGTAGCTGTTGCGGTGGGAAACGCTCCAGGGGGAGTCCGGCAGCGCTGGATTGCAGGGCGGTTCGTGCTCGGCGGCCGGTTGGGAGCACTTCGCAGCGGTCGCCGTCGCCGCAGACCCGATCAGCAGTCCCGATGCAACCACGACTGTTGCCACTCCACCGGCCAGCATGCGTTTGCGCATTCTCTTCATCCGTCCCGTCGACCCCGGTCCCCTACGCCCGAACAATCTTACCCGGCGCGAACGTCGTACGCCACCCGATCTGAAATCCTGTTCACATGCCATCAGATCTTGTTCTCCGCCCCGCCCGGGAGAACGACCACGATGCGATCTGGCGCGTCATCTCCTGGCCGATCCGGGCAGGAGATGTATTCGCCATCCCGCCCGACACCACTGCAGCGAAAGGTCTGGAGTGGTGGTTCGATCAGGGGCACGAGGTGTGGGTCGGCGAATTTGAGGGTGTCATCGCTTGCAGCTACTACCTGCAGGCGAATCATGGGGGTCCCGGGGCGCACGTGAGCAACTGTGGATATGCCACTGACCCGGCGTACCGGGGTCGTGGACTGGCTGCTGCGATGTGTGAGCACTCGTTGGTGCGGGCCCGGGCGCGAGGATTTCGCGCCATGCAGTTCAACCTCGTGGTCGCGACGAACACCCCGGCCGTGGACCTGTGGCACCGAATGGGATTCGAAACCGTCGGCCGCGTTCCCGAGGCGTTCCGCCATCCGACCCTGGGCTACGTTGACGCGTTGGTCATGTATCAGCGGCTCTGATCGCCCATCGGTGTTCCTGCCGCGCACACCGGCCGATGAGTTCCTACGATGCCGAGCGTGACGAACTATCGAGTGCGGGAACCCGCTGCCGCTGATCATGACCGCTGGTACGACCTCTACACGCAATACCTGACGTTCTACAAGGTGCCGGTCACCGACGAGGTGCGCGACACCGTCTGGGACTGGGTGACTGATCCCGAGCACAATCTGGAATGTGGCCTCATCGAGAATGAGTCCGCTGCCATTGCGGGGTTGTTCCACTTCCGCGAATATCCTGTGCCCCTGCTCGGCACGACCGCCGGATTCCTCGACGACCTGATCGTCGACCCGGCCTTCCGCGGAACCGGCGCCGCCGAGGTCGCCCTGAACTGGCTGAAAGACGAAGCTGGCCGGCGCGGTTGGGTCAATGTTGCCTGGCTGACAGCCGACGACAACTTCCGCGCGCGATCGGTGTACGACCGATTTGCAACCCGCACGATGTGGCTCACCTACGAGATGGACCCGGCGCCCAATACGGGCGCCTAACGACAGTTCTTGAGTCGATCACCATCGAATTCTGTCGCTCAGCTCCCGTGTTGTGCGATGGGTTCGATCGCCTGGAGCAGGCCGTACACGAACCGCGCCCGATACCCCACCCCGCCGTGGGTGAATCGAACCGTCCAATGATGGGGGGCGGACCCCTCCCCTTGATCCGCATCCGCGAACGATGCCGCGAGATCTCCCACGACGGCACTCCACGGCACCAGGTCCTCGAACGCGAACGGCTTCGGTTGTCCGGGCCGGGTGAGCCAGAGGTTCCAGACGGACCTGTCGGGTGCGAGTAACGCCTCCAAGGTCAGGTCCGGCCACAGCGGGAGTTTCCAACACTGGATCCGGCAGTGCAGGTCACCGAAGGTCCTGTGCGCCGACGATGCCGGTGGCCCCAGGACAACCCGTAGTGCTTCTGCCCCCTTGGGCGCGTTGATCGCATACGCCATCTGGGCCCACTGCGTGTGGGCTGCGCGCAGTTCGGCGCGCCGGACCCCGATGGCGGCCAGGGTTTCTTCCACCTTGCGTGTGTTGATGTCCCGCATTCGGTGCATCAACACAAGAGAGAACCACCGTGTACCCAGACCCGACATGCCAGCACGATCGCAGTCAGGTCCGACACGGCCGCCGGCATGAGAAACTCGGTCCGGGGGTGCAACGGGGATGATGCAGCGGGTATTTCCAGGTGTGACGGCAACAATCACGGCCGAGGACACACCGGCGGAGGTCGGGGCGACGGGCGACGGGCAGTTGTGGCAGCACGTGCGTGCCGGTCAGCGCGAGAGTTTCCACGCGGTCTACGAACGTCATTCCGGGCGGGTGAACCGCGCCTGTCAACGGATGGGGTTGCCGCCGCACGAAGCCGAGGACGTCGTGGCGGAGACGTTCATGGCTGCATGGCAGGCACGTGACGAGTTGGTTGTGGGGGATGCCGGGTTGGCTCCCTGGCTCGTCACGGTCGCGACGAACCTGACCCGCAAACGATTCCGGGCACTCGCCCGAGGTTCCGCTGCAGCCCAGCGGCTGGCCGCGGAGCCACGGGTGCCTGGGCTGGACCCAGCCGTTCGGGTGACTGAGAACGATGCCCGAATGCAGAACCTCCTCCTGGCGCAGGAGTGTCTCAACGAGTTGTCGGCGGGCGACCAGGAATTGATCGCACTCTGCGTCCTGGCGGCGATTCCACCGTGTGAAGTGGCGGAATCGCGGGGGGTCCCGGCTGCAACTGTTCGGTCGCAACTGCTGCGAGCCAGGCGACGGCTGCAGCGCCGCTATAACGAGAAGTCCATCGCGGAGGACGGATCATGACCACGGACATCCGCTCAGACGAACCCACGACCCCGGAACTGTTGTTGCTGATCGCACCGGAAACCCCAGTGTCGGACGCTGCCCGGGAACGCCATCTGACCATGTTCGATGACGTGATGGCGGCGGAGCGCGGCACATCCGACCCGGGCAGCAGGGTCCAGCGATGGATCGGTCGGGGAGTGGCGGTGGGTGCGGCCGCGGCCGTGCTGGTTGGCGCCGGTCAGTTGCTTCCGCTCGACAACGGCGTCGACACGGCAACAGCGGACACTCTTCGCAGGGCAGCAGCTGCAGCACTGGCATCCCAGGGTCAGATCCCGGCCTCGGATCAGTACTTCAAGGTCACCACTGTGTACGAAGGATCCGAAGGCGAGTTCGAACTGCACACCGCCTACACGCCGGTCGACAAATCGATCCCCGGCTATGACGTCCTGATATCGAGGCGCGTTCGCAATCCCGTACCCGATCTCAGCGCGATGCCCGCGCATGCCATGGTCATGAACTACAAACGCTGGGGAGAACCGGCCTGGCAGGCCCCGACCCCGGAGTGGCTTGCGGCGCTTCCGCGCGATACCCAGCAGCTCAAGGAGCGGCTCTACTCCGACACCGCAGGGCATGGCCGCAGCCCCGACGGCGAAGTGGTCGTCTATGTCGCCGACGTCCTGCGCTCCGGCATCGTCCCCGATGACCTGCGTGCTGCTTTGTTCGAAGTGCTGGCCGAGGTTCCGGGCGTCGTCATCTCCGATGTCGACATCAGGGCCGGTGGAACCAGCGCGGTCGGATACTCCTACTTCGAGCAGGTGGACGGGTCCACCCAGGAGTTGGTCATCGACCCCGAGACCGGTGCCTACCTGGGTGAACGGAATCGGGGCGACGGGCGCGGTCTCTACAACGAGTACGTGATGACCGTGGGAACTGAACTTGTGAATCGAGTTCCGGCGAGCGTCCTCGCTCGTGCGGAACAACTTCGCTGCAACGGCGAGTACATGTGCGTCGAGATCGAGCACGACTGAACCGGTGGCACAATTGTGTCCTCATGACACTCGACACCAAAGCACCGCAGGCGCCTCGCTTCGCCACTGTCGCGCCAGGGCTGTACCCGACGATCGTTGCGATCTTCGTCGGCTTGTTGCTCATCTCCAACATCGGTGCGGTGAAACTGATCGAGTTCGGGCCGATCATCACCGACGGTGGTGCATTCCTGTTCCCGCTGGTCTACATCATCGGTGATGTGCTCAGCGAGGTGTATGGGTTCAAGGCCGCCCGGCGCGCGATCATCCTCGGGTTCGCCATGGCCGCACTCGCCGCTCTGACCTTCTGGGTGGTGCAGATATCTCCTCCAGCCGAGGCGTGGGGCAACCAGGAGGCCTTCGAATCGGTGCTCGGGTTCGTTCCGCGCATCGTGCTCGCGAGTCTGTGCGGGTTCCTGGTCGGCCAGCTGCTGAACGCCTACGTCCTCGTCAAGATCAAGGAGCGGACCAGGGAACAGCATCTTTGGGCCCGGCTCATGGGCTCGACGGTCGTTGGGGAGATCGCCGACACCATCGTGTTCTGCACGATCGCGTTCTACGGTGTCATCACGGGCGGTGAGTTCTGGAACTACGTCATCGTCGGCATCATCTACAAGATCTGTCTCGAGGCGCTCCTGTTGCCCGTGACCTACCTGGTGATCGGCTGGGTCAAGAAGCGGGAACCGAGCTACGAACTCGCCCCGGCGTAGGTGCCGAGAAAGTCCTGCTTGAACGCCTCATACTCCCCGGAGTCGATGGTCGCGCGGATCTGATCCACCAGGCGAATCACGAACCGTTCGTTGTGGATCGTGGCCAGCGTCGAACTCAGCATCTCCTTCGCCTTGAACAGGTGATGAACGTACGCACGTGTGTAGTGCCGGCACGTGTAACAGTCGCATCCGTCGTCGAGTGGGTCGAAGCGATGACGATTTGCCGCGTTCTCGATGTTGTAACGCCCACGTGAACTCAGGACTGAGCCGTTGCGCGCGACCCTCGACGGGGTCACACAATCAAACGTGTCGCACCCGTTCTCGATGCCGACGAACAGGTCCTCGGGCTCACCGATCCCCAGGAGGTGGCGCGGTTTGTCTTCGGGCAGCTCCTCGATGACCCAGGAGATGATCCTCCCCAATTCGCTCTTGTCGAGCGCACCTCCGATCCCGAATCCGTCGAGATCAAGCGCGGCCAGATCGCGGGCCGCCCGCCGACGCAGGTCCTCGTACTGCGCGCCCTGGACCACCCCGAACAACTGCTGGTAGGGGCGGTGACTGCGCTGTTCGGTCAGGCGTGCATGTTCTGCCACACATCGGATCGCCCATTCCTGGGTGCGGACCACCGACCGTTCCTGGTACTCACGAGTGTTCACCAGGGTCGTGCACTCGTCGAACGCGAAGATGATGTCCGCGCCGATGTGATGCTGCACCTGCATCGAAACCTCGGGGGTGAAACGGTGCATCGATCCGTCGATGTGCGACTTGAACGTCACCCCGTCGTCGTCGACCTGCGCCAGTCGATCCTTGCCCGCGGCGATCACGTCGTCAGATCGCGTGGTGGGGTTCATGGCGAGGACCTTCTTGAAGCCGGCGCCCAATGACAGGACCTGGAACCCCCCGCTGTCGGTGAACGTTGGTCCCGGCCAATTCATGAAGACCCCGACACCACCCGCCTGGTCCACGATGAGCGGCCCCGGCTGCAGATAGAGGTGGTACGCGTTCGCCAGAACCGCCTGAGCGCCCAGGTCCCGCATGGTCTCCGGCAACACCGCCTTGACCGTCGCCTTGGTGCCGACTGGAATGAAGGCTGGTGTCTGGATCTGCCCATGCGGAGTGTCGATCACGCCGGTGCGCCCCAGACGACCCTCCAGCCGCCCGTTCACCGTGAAGCGTTCATTCACCACCCAACGGTAGCCCCCGAAAAGCATGCGAGTGACGAGTGCCGTTGCTCTGGACGCATCCGGCCGGCCGCGACACACTGGCGGGGTGGAGCGGTACGGAACGGTGCTCGGGATCTGGGCGCACCCGGACGACGAGTCGTATCTGAGTGCCGGCTTCTTCATGCGGGCCCGGTCGTTCGGAGATTCGGTCGTCTGCGTGACAGCCACCCGCGGGGAGTTGGGTTCGACCGACCCCGACCGATGGCCGCCGGGGCCCGAACTTGCTGACCTGCGGACGCAGGAGTCGGACGTCGCCATGCGTCACTTCGACGTCAACGACCATCACTGGCTCGATTACCCCGACGGCGGCTGCGCCGAGATCCCCGACGAGGAAGCCGTCGAGCGGTTGGTGCCGATCGCCGAACTGGTCCAGCCCGATGTGATCACCACATTCGCACCAGGAGGGATGACGGGGCATCCTGATCACCAGGCCGTGTCACGTTGGACATCCCTGCTCGTGCCGCGACTCAGCAAAAAGCCAGCCGTGTTGCACGCTGTGGCACCCGACAGCTATCGCGAACGGTTCCTGCCCACCATGCAGTCGCTGGGCGTGTTCATGGATGGTGCATTGCCTGACTTCGCCCCCGATGAACAGTGCGTTCACCTGCAGTTGACCGCTGAGGAACTGGAACGGAAGTGGCAGGGCCTGGTTGCACAGCGCAGCCAGACGGAGGGACTGTTCGCCGCAGCTGGGCATGAGTTCATGCGGGAATACATCGCGACGGAGAGTTTCATTGAGATGAGGAATTGAGATGGCTGAGAATGTGACCCGATTCAGGGAGGCCAGTGCGTTGTTCGCGCTGTTCGTTCGCAAGGTGCAGGACTGGGAAGCGCCGACTCCGTGTTCGGAATGGAACACCCGGGATCTGGTGAACCACCTGACGAACGAAGTGCTCTGGGTCCCACCATTGATGGCGGGAGAGACGGTTGCGCAGGTCGGCGACAGGTTCGATGGGGACCTGTTGGGGGACGATGCCAGCGCCGCGTACGAGAGCGCGCGCGAGCAGGCCATGGCAGTCTTGAACGAACCCGACGCACTGGACCGAGTGGTCCACCTTTCGTACGGGGATGAGTCGGCGGCGAACTATGTGGACCAGTTGACGGTGGACGCCCTTGTGCATTCCTGGGATCTCGCCACGGCTGTCGGCGCCGACAACCGACTGCCTGACAAACTGGTGCGTTGGGCGCTTGCAGGTACCGAGGCGAACCAGGAGATGATCACCGGCAGTGGCCTCTTCGGCCCAGTCCTGCCTTATGACGAAGACGCAAACAGTCAGACGCAGTTGTTGGCCAGGATGGGGCGCGCCGGGTAGGGCCGTCAGGAGCCCGTGAACCGGGGCGGCCGCTTCTCGTAGAAGGAAGCAAGTCCCTCGGCGTAGTCAGCGCTGGTCCAAGCGGTGCGGCGCAAGGACGTCAGTTCCTCGAACACGTTCGGTGTCATCGGGCTTGCCTCGGTCAGGGCCGTCAGCTCGGCTTTGACTGCCTGAATCACCAGCGGTGCCATCTCGCAGATGCGGTCCGCGAGCGCCCCGGCGGCAGCGTCGAGTTCCGCGCGGTCGACACACACGCGGTTGACCAGGCCGTGCTGTGCAGCGGTCCGGGCACTGATGGGCTGGGCTGTGAAGAACATCTCTTTGATGATGTGCAGGGGCAGGACACCGAGAAAGTGCGTCACACCGGCCGTGTTGTAGGGGACTCCCATCTTCGCTGGGGTGATCGCGAACGTGGACGACTCGGTGGCGACAACAAGATCGCATGTGAACGCCAAGTCGCAGGCTCCGCCCCACACGCCGCCCTCAACAGCCGCGATGACAGGGAACGGGCTGGTGCGGACCGCGCGGAGCAGTTGCTCCAGCGGAGCGTTCCACAGCAGTGGATCCGCTCCGTCGGTCGGCAACTCCGCGACGTCGTGCCCAGCGGACCAGGTGGTGGTCCCCGGTTCACTGCGCAGGATGAACGCACGTGCCCCGGCGGCCTTGGCCTGCGCAATTGCTGCGAGCAACTCGCCGACGAGATCGGAACTGAGCGCGTTCAGTCGGCGCCCGTGCGTCATCGTGGCGATCCCTACCTGGGATTTGAACGACGTCTCGACGAGGGGCACAGAGGCAGTGTGTCAGCCGGTGAGGTTCACTTCACGTCGAGCAGGTCGATCACGAAGATCAGGGTCTGGCCCGATAGCCGGTGTCCGCCCCCGGCCGGACCGTACGCGAGTTCCGGTGGGATCGTCAGCTCTCGGCGGCCACCGATTCGCATGCCGGGGATCCCGTCCTGCCAGCCCTGGATGAGGCCGCGGAGCGGGAACGTGATCGATTCACCCCGGTTCCAGGAGGAGTCGAACTCCTCACCGGAGTCGAACTCGACGCCGACATAGTGCACCTCGACCTGTGCGCCCGGAAGGGCCTCCGCACCATCGCCGACCACAATGTCGCGGATCACGAGTTCCGTGGGAGCCTCGCCGCCCGGGAAGTCAATTTCTGGCTTGTCCATTCGGGCAGTGTCTCATCCGGCTCGACCGGGGCGATCACCACCGTGGTTCAGTCCTCCCGTGTCGGCGGTCGCCGGTGCTTCTTGATGCCGCTGCGGATCCGCTTCCCCTGTAAGCGTCGTTCGCGCGCGGAGCGGGTGGGGCGACTGGCCTTGCGGGGTCGAGGCGGCGGGGCAAGGCCTGCCGCGACGAGTTGGACCAGACGGCGCCGGGCGGTGGTGCGGTTCTGCCACTGACTGCGCTCTTCGCTGGCAGTGACCGTGAGGTCCCCATCGACGATCCGGTTGCCGAGTCGTTGGAACAGCCGTGTCTTCTGGGCGGCTGACACCGCTGCACTGTCACTGATCCGCCAGGTCAGCGCGACGCGGGAGTCAGTGGTGTTGACGGATTGGCCTCCTGGGCCGGAACTGCGGCTGAAGCGCCAGGACAACTCGTCGGCCGGAATCTCCACAGCGTCATTCACGCGGACGGGGCCGAGTCCGGTCATGCCCCGACTGTAGACAGAACCGGCCAATAGGGTGGCGCCATGGCATGGTTCCTGCTCGAGCTGCATCCGACGAGGCCCAGCTTCCCGGCGGACGCGTCTCCGGACGAGTTACAGGCTGTGGACGAACACTTCGCCCGGTTGGCCCGGATGGCTGCCGCCGGCCACGTCGCAATTGTCGGCCGCACCCAGGAGGCAACCGATCCGCTTGGATTGTGCGTGTTCGAGGCGATCGATGAATCCACCGCCCGCCAGATGGCCGACGATGACCCAGCGGTTCAGGCGGGGGTTTTCCATGCTGCGGTGCGCCCGTATCGGATCGCCCTGGGGTCTCCGACTGCCCTTCAACGTGCGCTGGCCGAGGAGTGAGCCCCGCAGTTTAGGGTGACTCCCGTGGTGGAGAAGGCGTGGCGTCGTCGCCACAGATCGTGGAAGTGGGTGTGGTGGGGGCTGTTCGCAGCCGGGCTGGCGTTTCTCTCGTACGCCGCCTGGACCGTGCTTCAGGTGCGCTCTGCGGCGAATGATCTGCAGGTTCACGTGGCCAGCGCGCAGCAACACGCCACGTCATTCGATACGGCCGCATTGGCCGCGGAGCTTCCCGGGATTCAATCGGCAGCCGAAGAACTGCAGTCATCCCTGGGGGCCCCACTCTGGTCCGCCGCGGCGCAGACCCCCGGGATCGCCACAACGGTGACGAGTGCGCGCCAACTCGCTGCGGCTGCCGTCGCTTCATCGGACAATACTTCGCAAATTCAGTCCGCCCTCACCACACTCGGAACCGACCTGGTGCGATCCGACGGTGGGCTAAACACCGCCGCACTGACGGGTCTCGTGGAACCGCTGACCGCACTCGGCGACAACGTGGACACGGCGAAGGGACTCGTTGCCCAAGCGGACCCCAACGCGCTCGGACCGGTGGGGACAGCCGTCCTGGAGGCCCAGGCCGTGGCGACCACGCTGGGGATCGACGCCTTTCACGCCGGCGTGAAGCCGGACGACAAACTCGCGATCGTTGCGGAACTGCAGCGGGACGGCCACTTGGTGGCCATGGCGGGCGACGGAATCAACGACGCCCCCGCCTTGGCGCAAGCCGACATCGGAATCGCCATGGGAACCGGCAGTGACATCGCCATCGACTCCGCCGCGATCACACTGGTCCAAGGCGACCTGCGGGGCATCACCGCCGCCCGCGGCGTCTCACAGGCCACGGTGTCCAACATGAAACAGAACCTGGGCTTCGCATTCCTCTACAACACCCTCGGCATCCCAATCGCAGCCGGCGTGCTGTACCCCTTCACCGGACTCATGCTGTCGCCCATAATCGCTGCGGCCGCGATGAGCCTGTCCAGCGTCTCGGTCATCCTGAACGCCCTTCGATTGCGCCGCACCAAGGTCTAACAGCCACGGCGACTGGAACAAACCGAACCTCATGATCGGCCCGACGCAGGCGGGGCTCGAACACCGCCGCAAGCGTTCGGGATCGGTGGAGCGCCAACGAAGCCCCTCAATGCACGCCGAACAGCGGCACCTTTGCGGCAGAGGGAGATCAAGCGCCAGCCCGGCCAGATGTGGCCTTGGCCGTTATGTGGCGGGGTTCTGTCGCCGCTTCGTGAGTTCCCTGATGATCGGGCGAATCGTCCCGTGGGTCGATCCCCAACTGACACAGCCTCGTTCGCACGCTTAGCGACTCCGGGCTGCGTAAAACCACTTCAGTCCTCGCTGTATAGTTCAGCGCATGCTGACCATTGCTTCTCGCCTGGACGTGATGAACCGGTTGGGCCGCGCGCTG
>RRZU010227135.1_pt1 | contig 31659 bp, 29 predicted proteins | sample 2165561 | NCBI WGS metagenome assembly RRZU01 (sample SAMN10456909, study PRJNA506462) | wastewater metagenome | isolation source: wastewater sludge | place: USA: Moscow, Idaho | reverse complement strand
GCGGGCGACGACGCAATCTGCGACACGTTGCCGAAGAACGCCAGAGGCCAGTCCACCGACCAACGCGGCAGACCGCGCGCCGGTCCCAGAGCGGGATCGCATTGCGACATCGGCGCCTACGAACTCCGGCATCGTCGCCGAGAGTAGCTAACACAAATTCCTAGCCAACATTGATCCTTGCTCGCTCGCAATCATGTTGAGGAAAATAAAATGACTAAAAATCAAAAGAATCAGATGTTGCGATTCCGCAAGACGGCGCTGGCCTTTGCGTTGAGCCAAATCTTGAACTTGAGCGTTCCGGTCGCCATGGCGGCGATGATCGCGGTAGATACCGACAGCGGAGGGGCGAACGACCCCAACCATTGCACCTTGCGGGATGCCATCACCGCCGCCAACGCCGACGCGGCAACGGGCGGTTGCCCGGCGGGAGCGGGCGCCGACACGATTGTCCTGCCGGCCAAAGCGACGATCACGCTGACCGAACCCGACAATCCCGATAACGGATTGCCGGTGGTGACGTCCGCAATCATGATTGAGGGCAATGGAACAACCGCTAAAAGGGGTTCTAGTAGCCCACAGTTTCGAATCTTTGAAGTTAACAATGGTTCATTGGAACTCCGCAACATTATTATCAGCGGTGGAAATATTTATAGCAAAGTTGGTGGAATTTTCGCCCATGATTCTAGTCTGTTGATGCTGATTGATAGCGCAGTATCAGAAAATAAGGGGGGCATTCATGCGGTTCAGAGTCCGGTAACGTTAATCAATAGTACGGTATTAAGGAATAGTTCCTGCTCTGATTATTATGCTTCTGTTGGTGGAATATTAGCCGGCAATAGCCCAGTAACACTAACCAACAGTACCGTATCTGGAAATATTGGGGGTGGAATTACTGCCGCCGGTTATAGTTCAGTGACACTGACCAACAGCATAGTATCTGGGAATACTGCTTGTTATTGCCAGGGTGGTGGAATAAGTGTCTTCAACAACAGCCCAGTGACACTGATCAATAGCACAATTTCTGAGAATACTGGTTGTGGTGGCGGTGGAATTGACGCCTATAACAGCATCGTGACCTTAATGAATAGCACGGTGTCGGGAAACTTAACCGAGGTCGATGCTGGTGGAATCGACGCCTTCAACAGCACTTTAATTTTAACGAACAGTACTGTGACGGGAAACTCGAATCAGTCTAATATAGGTTCAGGGGGAGTCAACCTGCATAGTTATAGTCCCTACTTTCAACCGAACCTTATATTGAAAAACTCGATTGTTGCCAACAATTCTGGTGGAGATTGCGTCAACAACGCTAGGATTACGCCAACCAGTACAAATACCCTCATTGGAGATGGCGGCATCAATTGCGGAACGCCCTTGCTGACGGGCGATGCCAAGCTGGGGCCATTGCGGAAGAACGGCGGTCCGACCCCGACTCATGCCCTGCTGGCGGACAGCCCGGCCATCGATGCGGGCGACGACGCAATCTGCGACACGTTGCCGAAGAACGCCAGAGGCCAGTCCACCGACCAACGCGGCAGACCGCGCGCCGGTCCCAGAGCGGGATCGCATTGCGACATCGGCGCCTATGAATTCAGGCATCGTCGCCAACAGTAGCTAACACAAGTTCCTGACCAACATTGGTTTTCGTTCGCTGGCGATCAGTTGAGCAAAATAAAATGGCTAAAAACCAAAAGAATCAGATGTTGCGATTCCGCAAAACGGCGCTGGCCTTTGCGTTGAGCCAAATCCTGAACTTGAGCGTTCCGGCCGCCATGGCGGCGACGATCACGGTCGACACCGACAGCGGAGGGGCGAACGACCCCAACCATTGCACCTTGCGGGATGCCATCACCGCCGCCAACGCCGACGCGGCGACGGGCGGTTGTCCGGCGGGAGCGGGCGCCGACACGATCATCCTTCCCGTCAATGCGACGATTACGCTGACCGCACCTGATAATCCCGATAATGGTTTGCCCGTGGTGACATCTTCAATCACGATAGAAGGGAATGGAACAACGATTAACAGGGATTCAGGTGGCTCAAATTTTCGTATCTTTAACGTCCAGTCCTCGGGGTCATTAGAACTTAGGAATACGATCATTAGTGGTGGAACTGTAAATCGTGGAAGGGGCGGTGGCATTCTTACTCGCAGCAGCGCGATAACTCTGATTAACAGCACGGTGTCAGGGAATACGGCTACTTACAAAGGCGGTGGTATTCTGGTCGAGGACAGCATTATAACTCTAACCAACAGCATGGTGTCGGGGAATACGGGCGAACGGGGTGGTGGAATTAGTGCCTTGAGTAGCACAATAACGCTGACGAACAGCATGGTTTCAGGGAATTTGGCTAGGCAACAATATGTTGATCCTGAATATGGTTCCCTTGCAATGGGAGGTGGAATTTCGGCCTACAATAGTACGGTGACCATAACCAACAGCATAGTGTCGGGGAATTCAGCTCTTACTGATTGTTGCGGACCGGGTGGAATTAATGCTGTCGAAAGTACAGTAAATTTGACCAACAGCACGGTATCTGGGAATTCATCTTCCGCTACTGGTGGAGCAATTCTAATTAGAGCCCGTGGTACCATGAATATAACCAACAGCACAGTGTCAGGGAATACAGCTACTTACAATGGCGGTGGATTATATGTTTCGGATTACAGCATGATAAATTTTTCTAATAGCACAATATCGGGAAATTCGGCTGGACATAAAGGTGGTGGAATTTATGTTATCTTCGGTGGTGGGGTAACCCTAACCAACAGCACGGTGTCGGGTAATTCGGCTCTGAATGGTGAGGGTGGAGGTATACATGTATCTAGCTTTCTTCGGCAAGGTAGCGTCCTCATTCAGAATTCGATTATTGCCAATAATTCGGGTGGAGATTGTGTCAATAATAGCGGCATTACACCAACCGCCATCAGCAACCTCATCGGAGATAGCGGCACGAATTGCGGAACGCCCTTGCTCACGGGCGACCCCAAATTGGGGCCACTGGCAAATAATGGCGGCCCGACTCAGACTCATGCCTTGCTAACCGGCAGTCCAGCCATCGATGTGGGCGATGATACGATCTGCGCCACCTTGCCGAAGAACGCCAGAGGCCAGTCTACCGACCAACGCGGCCAACCGCGCGCCGGTCCCACGGCCGGCCCACGGTGTGACCTCGGTGCGTACGAGCTACAACAAGAACAAGGATTAGTTCCCATTCCCACGCTTGGCGAATGGGGGCAAATGGCAACCACGGCGCTGCTGATGCTCTTGGCTTGGTTCGGTTTGCGTCGCCGCACGCCGGATTAGCGCGCTGCTTTATTGCGTGTAGCCGCATCATATGTGGTGTATGGCGCCCGCGTTGTAATTGACTGATATTCAGAACTCCATGACCATCGCCTTCGCCAGCCAGCACACCACCTCGTTTCCGGTGTTGCTCCGCCAGTTGAGCGTCTCGGTGCTGGTGTCCACCTATCAGGCGGGCCAGATCATCGTCTTGCGCGACCAGGGCGCGGCGCTGAACACCCATTTCTACGCGATGGATCGCCCGATGGGCATGGCGGCGGACCGGGAAAAGCTGGCGGTCGGCGCCGGCTATCAGGTTTGGGAATTTCGCAACATGCCGGCGGTCGCGGCCAAGCTCGATCCGCCGGGACAGCACGACGCCTGCTATTTGCCGCGCGAAATCCACGTCACCGGCGACATCGACATCCACGAAATGGCCTACGGGCGCGACGGCCAACTCTGGCTGGTCAACACCCGCATGTCCTGCCTCTGCACGCTGGATCGGACGCATAGCGTGGTGCCGCACTGGCGTCCGCCCTTCGTCGGCGGCTACGACCTGACCGACCGTTGCCATCTCAACGGCTTGGCCTTGCGGGACGACGAACCGGCGTTCGCCACCGCTTTGGGGGAAAGCGATGTACCCGCCGGCTGGCGCGCGAACAAAGCGCGTGGCGGCATCCTCGTGGACATCGCCAGCGGCCGGATGTTGGCGCGAAATCTGTCCATGCCGCATTCGCCGCGCTGGTATCGCAACCGGCTATGGGTGCTCGAATCGGGCGCGGGGCGGCTCGGCACGCTGAATCCGAAAACCGGCCGGCAGGATGTGGTCGCCGAACTGCCCGGTTTTACCCGTGGCCTGGATTTCGTCGGCGACTACGCCTTCGTCGGTTTGTCGCAAGTCCGTGAAACGGCCGTTTTCGGCGGATTGCCGCTCACCGAGCGGGTCGCGGAACGCCATTGCGGCGTCTGGGTGGTGGACATCGCCCGCCGCCAAATCGTGGCCTACGTCATCTTCACCGGCGAGGTGCGGGAAATTTTCGCCGTGCAGGCGTTGCCCGGTCGGTTCCCGACCCTGCTGGAACTGGACAACCCACTGCTACGAACCTCCTACATGCTGCCGGACGAGGCGTTCGAGCACGTTGCGCCCGCCGATCCGGCGCAAGTGCGCTTCGAGCAGGCGGTCGCCCACCATCAGCGCGGCGAGCTGGACGCCGCTATCGCCGGTTACCGGGAATTGCTGGCGGCCCACCCCAACCACTTGCTGGCCCGCTATCACCTCGGGGTCGCCCTGGCGGATTGCGAGCGTTGGACCGAAGCCAGCGCCGAGCTGCAACCGGTGATCGAACAGCAGCCGCGCCACGCCGAAGCGCACAACAGCCTGGGACTCTGCCGCCAAGCCTTGGGCGATCCGGACGGCGCGCTCCACCATTTCGAGCAGGCGATCACCGCCGACCGCCAATATGCCGCAGCCCATTTCAATCGCGGTCTGGTCTTGCTCAAGTGCGGCGACTATCGCCGGGGCTGGGAAGAATTTGATTGGCGCTGGCAACTGCCCGAGTTCACGCCGTTCCGCTGTCCGCAACCGCACTGGCGCGGCGAGGATATCGGCGACAAGACTCTGTTGGTGCATACCGAGCAAGGCAATGGCGATGCCCTGCAATTCGCCCGTTTCCTGCCCTTGGCGGCGCAACGCTGCCGCAAGTTGCTGCTGGTCTGTCCCGAGCCGCTGCGGGCTTTGCTGGGCACGGTCGCGGGCGTGGCCGAAGTGCTTCTGCCCGGCGCGCTGCCCGCCGACAGTTTCGACGTGTATTGCCCGCTGCTCGGTCTGCCGCGCGTGCTGGACATCGCGCTCGACAATCTGCCTGCCCAGACTCCTTACCTCGGCGTACCGGCTCACGTCGCCGTACCGCCCCTGCCCAACGAGGGTCGACTCAAAGTCGGGTTGGTCTGGGCCGGCAGCGCCACCCAAAAGCGCGACCGCCAGCGCTCCTGTCCCTTGCCGGAACTGCTTCCCCTGTTCGATTGCACCGGCGTGGCGTTCTACAGCTTGCAAACGCCGGTGACCACCGCCGATGCGGTGCTGCTGGAATCTCGCGGCATCATCGACCTGGAACCGGAATTGACCGATTACGCCCGGACCGCCGCTTGCGTCCAACAACTGGATTTGGTCATCAGCGTTTGCACCTCGGTGGCGCACCTGGCCGGCGCTTTGGGCAAGCCCGTGTGGGTGTTGCTGGCGCATAACGCCGATTGGCGCTGGCTGGAAGGGAGGGATGACAGCCCCTGGTATCCCAGCGCCCGGCTGTTTCGGCAGACCATCTCAGGCGATTGGGCCTCGCCGGTTGCCCGAGCGCGAAGGGTTCTCCAAGAATGGAGTACGACCGAACGGCGTTAATCGAAACTTCATCGAAACTCTGGGGTTTTGTGACCGTGCCCCCGTCCGCGCTACGCCCCTTCCGCCGGCTTCGTTTCCGCCAGCCGCTCGACACCCCGGCTATAGTGAATGCGGTCGGGCGACACGACGCCGCCGGAAATGATGAAGGTCATCGCCTCGTCCACCGACCAGTCGGTCGCGATCACCCCGCCGATCGGCATGATTTCCAGATAGCCGGAGGTCGGGTTCGGCGTGGTCGGCACGTAGACCGCCGCCAATTCCTCGCCGGTGTCCTCATCCCGCAGTACGTGAGTCACGAAGCCGACCGCTTTCATCCCCGGCGAAGGAAACTCGATCAAAACCACCCGCTGAATCTGGGTCGGCTCCTGCTGCAGCGACTGGATCAGCTTCCGGGTCGAGCCGTAAATGGTTTGCACCACCGGCACGCTGTTCATCAGATTTTCGAAGCCGGTAATAATGCGCCGACCCACCATCCGAGTCGCCGCCCAGCCCAGCAGATACAAGGCGATCAGGGTGATCAATGCCGCCAGCAGATTTTGGAACCAAGGCTTAAGCAACAGATCCGACAGAATCGGCAAATCGTCGCGGATCGCTCCAGATAGCGCACGCACCCCAGGCATTCCGGCCCGGGTGAGCTGTCCCACCACCACCTCGAACACCAGCCAGGTGATCCAGATCGGAATGATCGTCAAAATACCGGTGACCAGATACCGTTGCGCGTGCGGCGGTAACTTGTGATGATGTTGCGTGTTCGCCATCGACTGAAACCTCGAACGGGCCGCTTATACCCGAATTTTGCCACACTCTAGCATCAAACTACTTCAGGAGCCCGCATGTCCGCCGTCCCGAATCTGCCTCTGTTGATCGAACCAGAGCAGCTTCAACCCCATGTTGCCAATTCCGCGATACTCGTCGTCGATCTGAGCGACCCGGCCAGCTACGCCATCGGACACGTTGCCGGGGCGATTCACCTCGATTACGCGGCCCTGAACCGGGCTGAACCGCCGACGACCGGCCTGTTGCCGGACGAAGCCCGTTTGAGCGAGGTGTTTTCGCGAATCGGACTCACCCCGGAGCGGCATGTGGTCGCCTACGACGACGAAGGGAACGGCCGCGCCGGCCGGCTGCTCTGGACGCTGGCGGCGCTCGGCCACAAACGGGCGTCCCTGCTCAACGGCGGCATTCGCGCCTGGGATGTCGCCAAAGGGCCGCTGGAAGTCCAAGTCAGCCATCCGACCCCCAGCAGCTATCAGGCCCGGTTCGCCAATCCCGAAGCGATCGCGGACAAGAACTATATCCTGGCGCGGCTCGATCAGCCCGACGTGGTGCTGCTGGACACCCGCACGCCGGCCGAATTCGCGGGCCTGGTGGTGCGCGCCGCCCGCTGCGGCCACATTCCGGGCGCGATCAACCTGAACTGGACCAGCACGATGGATCAGCAGCGCCAGTTGCGCTTCCAGCCCGATCCGGTGTTGCGGAAACTGTTCGAGTGGCGGGGCGTGACGCCCGACAAGGAGATCATCGTCTACTGCCAAAGCCACCACCGCTCGGCGCACACCTATTGCGTGTTACGCTACTTGGGCTATCCGCGGGTGCGCGGCTACCCCGGCTCCTGGTCGGAATGGGGCAACGATCCCAGTCTGCCGATCAGGCTCTAGGATCGGCCCTCAGCCACCGGTTTCCGGCGGGACAAACAGCCGCTCGCGATAAAAGCGCAACTCCTCGATGGAATCGCGGATATCCTGGAGCGCCAGATGGGTCGAGGTCTTGCTGTAACCCTTGATCCGCTCCGGATACCAGCGGCGAGCCAGCTCCTTGAGCGTGCTCACATCCAGGTTGCGATAGTGGAAATAGGCCTCCAGCTCGGGCATGCAGCGCGCCAGAAACCGCCGATCCTGGCAGATGCTGTTGCCGCACATCGGCGATTTGCCCTTGGGGACGTACCGGCTGAGCACCTCCAGAGTGTGGGCCTCGGCTTCGCGCTCGTCCACCGTGCTGGCGCGAACCCGAGCGACCAAGCCGGATTCGCCGTGCTGCCGTCGGTTCCAGTCGTCCATCAGCGCCAGCACCGCGTCGCTCTGGTGAATGGCCAGCACCGGCCCTTCGGCGAGCAGGTTGAGATGACTGTCGGTCACGAGGGTGGCGATTTCGATGATGCGGTCGGTCCGGGAATCCAGACCGGTCATTTCCAAATCAATCCAGATCAGGTTATCGGGGGACATGGATTATTCTGAGCGAGGTATCGGGGTGGAACAATCGGCTGGCCGGCATCCGGCGGGCGATGGTGGCCACCGTAAGTTTACCCGGATTCCAGCGACTGCGGGCGCCGCTTTCCGCGTGGCAGATAGCGCGTGGCCGGCCGTCGCCTGACCCAGCGCCAGCGCGAGCGGATCGGGCGCTCGCAGGACCGCCGCCGGGAACTGGCCGGCAAAGAACCGGACAGCTTGGACGGCGTCGGGCTGGGTCCGGAACAAATCGGGCTGGTGATCACCAACCACGGCCGGACCGCCATCGTCGAAGCCGGCGATGGCCGATTGCACCGCTGCGCCGCGCGCCAGAACCTGGGCCGGCTGGCCTGCGGCGACCGGGTGGTCTGGCAGATTGCCAGCACGGGGGACGGGGTGGTGGTGGCGGTCGGCGAACGCCGCTCGCTGTTGACCCGCCCCGACTACAACGGCCAACCGCGCCCGGTCGCGGCCAACCTCGACGCGGTGGCGGTGGTGCTGGCGCCGAGCCCGGAACCGAGCGAATACCTGATCGACCGCTATCTGATCGCCATCGCCGCCATCGGGGTGCAAGGGCTGCTGGTGCTGAACAAGACCGACTTGCTGGATCGGGCGGCGTTGGCGGCATTGGCCGAGCGATTTGAATCCTACCGCCGGATCGGGTATCCGCTGCTGCCCGTCAGCGGCCACACCGCGCACGGATTGGCTGAATTGCGCGCCTGGCTGCGCGGTCGCGCCAGCCTGCTGGTCGGACAGTCCGGGGTGGGCAAGTCGTCGCTGATCAAAGCGCTGCTGCCGGATCGCGAGGTCCGCATCCAGGCCGTGTCGGCGGCGACCGGCCACGGCGCCCACACCACCAGCGCCAGCACGCTCTATCACCTGCCGGGCGGCGGCGATCTGGTGGACACGCCCGGCGTGCGCAGCTTCGAGCTGGGGGAAATCCGCGCCAGCGACCTGGAGCGCGGATTCCCGGAACTGGCGCCCCATCTCGGCCGCTGCCGGTTCACCGACTGCCGTCACGAAACCGAGCCAGATTGCGCCCTGCGGGACGCGACGGCGCGCGGCGAGATCGCGCCGCGCCGGCTGGAAAGCTACCGGCAACTGCGCGCCGCGCTGGACGCGACGGCGAAGCCGGGCTGACTCGCCGTGTCGGTCTTTTTGCTGGCCGGCGTCCTGCTGGGCTTGAGCGGCGGCCTGGCGCCGGGACCGCTGCTGGCCCTGGTCGCCAGCGAAACCCTGCGCCACGGCGTCCGGGCCGGCGTCCGGGTGGCGCTGGCGCCGCTGCTGACCGACCTGCCGATCATTCTGGCGGCGATCCTGCTGTTGCGGCCCCTGGCCGACCAGAACCTGCCGCTGGCCTCGATTCATTTTGCCGGCGGGGCGTATTTGGCTTGGCTCGGTTTCCAGGGCTTGCGCTTTCGGGGAGCGGAGCTGGCTCCGACTCACCCGACCGATTCCCTGCGGCGCGGGGTGATCGCCAACTTCCTCAACCCCAGTCCCTATCTGTTCTGGCTGACGGTGGGCGCCCCGACCGTGCTGGACGCTTGGGGCCACGGCTGGCCGGCCGCCGCCGCGTTCGTCGCCGCCTTCTACGCGCTGCTGGTGGGCTCAAAGATGCTGCTGGCGCTCGCGCTGGGCCGCGCCCGCCCGATCCTGCGCGATCGGAGCTATATCGCTCTGATGCGCGGCTTGGGCGCGTTGCTGCTGGTATACGCGGGACTGTTCCTGCGCGACGGCTGGCGGCTGCTGGATGGGGCAGCACCGTCTTTTCCCTAGATGACCGGCTGGGAATTCACCATGCCCGAATCAGGACAGTTGGCCGAGCATGGCCCAGATCGAACCGAGCGTCCCGAGCCGGCAGCGCCCGGACCGGCCCCTGCCCGATGCCGCCGCCCTCGCCCGCGAAGTGGCCGTCCGGAAACGGGCTCGCAACCCCGACCCTTGGCCGGTTAATTGGCGCTCCCCCGAAGCCGGCATCAAGCCCAAGCGCCTCTATCCGTCAATTCGGCTCGGGCGAAACCCTCGCCACAGCAACGCCAGCGTCTCGACATGGTGGGTCTGCGGGAAAAAGTCGTAGGGAATCAGCGCCTCGACCCCGTATCCTGCGGCCGTCAACGCGCGCAAATCGCGGCTCAGCGTGCCCGCGCTGCACGACAGATAGGCCAGTCGTTCCGGCTGGAACTCCCCCATCGTCCAAGCCAGCACCGATGGTTCCAAGCCGGTGCGCGGCGGATTGACGTACAGCAATCGGATTCCGGTCGCTGGCGCCCAATCCCGCAACTGAGGGACGCGGTCGGCGCATTTACCTCGCAAAATCTCTGTGTCCGGCGCGTTCAGCCGGGCGCATTCCACCGCCTCCCCGCCCAGTTCCACGCCGATTGTCCGCGCCCCGCGCGAAGTCCAGCGCGCCAGGCTGGCCCCGATGCCGCAATAGAGATCGGCGATGCTGTCGCCCGGTTGTGGCGCCAGAAAACCGGCTGCCGCGTCCAGCGCCTGACGGTAGAGTTCGGGAATTAGCTGTTGAAAAGCGGTCGGCCCATAGATCAGTCCGAACGCATCCCGCGAACGCGGCTCACCCCAGACCAAACGCCAGCCGTTTCTGGCGAACAGCCGACGACCGGCGGCGGGATGCAGGTGCAGCCACAAGCCTTCGAGTCCGCTGACGGCCAGTTGCCGATGGCCCGCCTCGTCCAGCCAATCGAGCGGGGGCGACCGCTGCGTTTTCAGGATCAGGGTCGCCTGCGCGCTGGACTGGACCAGAAAAGCCAGCGGGAACAAGGGTCCGGGCGGTAATACCCGCATCAGCCACCGCGCCAGCATCCGCGCCGATCGGGCGTGAACGGGACAGTCGGGAATCGGAATCAGCTCGTCGCGCCGCCACAGGCCGAACTGCCAGCCGGCCGCTTCGCTCCAGACCGCCGACAGGCAGACTTTGCGCCGATAGCCCCAGCGGGCATCGTCGGCCACGGTTCTCACCGGCGACAACCGATCCGCCCAAGGGGCGAGCTGCCGTCGCAACCAGCCCATTTTTTGCGTCTCGCTGGCGGCGGCGCTCAAGGTTCGATGCGTGCAGCCCGGACAGCGGGGCGCACAGCCAGCCGGCGGATTCATGCCCTCTCCGGCGCGGCGGATTCGGTGTAACATTGTCGCAGAGGCCGCAGGGAAGGAGATCAAGATGGTCGGCAGTTATTTGATCTGCGATGCGTGCGGGCAGTTTGGCCCACCCGCCAGCTTTTTGAGCAAGAACGGTTTGCGGCTCTGTTATCGGTGCTGGTATCAGGAACGGTTGGATGACCGACCGCCCGCCGAGACCGGAACCGAACCCGCTCCGCGCCCGCTCCCCGATCCAGCGCGATCCGACCGCTCCGACAGCGAATGATCGGATACGGCATCGGCGAGACCGCCCCCATCCGATCCGCTTCAATTCCGTTCATCGGCGGCCAGCGCCGGTGCGGTCACCACCGCCGGTTCGGTCGGCGGGGGCGCCGCCCTGCCCATGCCCAGTTGCGACAGCAACATGCCGGCGAACATCAGCCCGCAGCCGATCAGTCCCCGTCCCGAGAGCGTTTCCTGCAACAGCAACCACCCGCCCAGCGCCGCGAACACGGTTTCCAAGCTCAGGATAATCGCGGCGTGCGCCGGCGGCGCGTCGCGCTGGGCCACCACTTGCAAGGTGTAAGCGACCCCGACCGACAGCAGCCCGCCGTACAGAATCGGCAGCGCCGCCCCCTCCAGTCCCGCCAAACCGATCGGCTCGAAGGCCACCGCCACCGCCAGGCTCAGCACCGCGCAGACGACGAATTGCAGGCAGGCCAGCAGCACGGGATCGAGGCGCCGGCCCGACAGCCAGCCGATCACCAAAACGTGGCCGGCCCAGAACAAGGCGCCGATCAGCACCAGCCCGTCGCCCTCGGCCAAAGTCAGATCGTCGGTCACGGTCAACAAATACAGTCCCGCCACGGCGAGCGCGGCTCCGGTCCAGGTGCTCCACGGCGTGCGATGGCCCCACAGCAGGCCCAGCAAAGGCACGATGACCACGTACAGCCCGGTGATGAATCCCGCCTTGCCGGCGGTGGTGTAGACGATGCCGACCTGCTGTAGCGAGGCTCCCGCGAACAGCAGCAGCCCGGCCAGCAAGCCACCGGTCAGGATCGGCCGCCAGCCGCCGGGATAGAGAGAAACCCCGGAGCGGCGACCGATCAGCAACAACGGCAACAGCGACAACGCGCCCAGGACAAAGCGGACGCCGTTGTAGGTGAACGGGCCGACGTGTTCCATGCCGACTCGCTGGGCGACGAAGGCGAAGCCCCAAATCACCGCCGCCAGCAGTAACAGCAGTTCCGCTTTCAGTGCCTTTAACGTGGTCATATCAATGGCTTGCGAGATTAGACCCACCCCGGCGCCAGATGGCGATTTCCATGCTGATCGGACGGCGGGCCGGAGAAAATTCAGGCATCATACAGGACTCGCCCAATCCCGGTATGGCCGTGCGGCTGGCGGGCATTGTTTGGGGAGCGAACGATTGCAGCGGAATGACAAGTTCGCTTGCTCGGCGGCGGAAAATCCTTATACTTGCATTCCTCTCTCCCAGCCGGGATGGCGGAATGGTAGACGCAGTGGACTCAAAATCCACCGGTAGCGATACCGTGAGAGTTCGAGTCTCTCTCCCGGCACCAGACAAAACAGCCGCTTATCGCTGTTCTCCTCACGATCCCTCCGGTTGGCTGCCAACAAAGTGTCAACCTCGTTCAAGGGATTCAACCGGATCGCAGCCTGAAGGTGTTCCGGCGCAAAGCGCGAGTAGCCACTCGGAAGACCTGCAAGACGGCCAGCCCATCGACGGGCGGCTGGTCGCCCGCAACCCTTTCGCCGCGCGCCCGAACGATGCCGGAGCGCGCGATCCAAACCTTGGAGGAACCCGGACGTGACCCGCCGCATCGGACCGCTCGCGCTGATCGTGGCGCTGGGCATCGCGGGTTTGAGCGGCTGCGCCACCTCCGGCGACTCGCCGACCGCGCGCCCGATCACCCTGACGTTGCTGCACACCAACGATACCCACAGCCATTTGGAGCCCTTTCCGCGCGACGGCGAGCTGTCGGCCGGCAACCAGGGGCCGCAGCAGGGCGGCATCGCCCGCCGCAAGGCGCTGATCGACGCGATCCGGGCGCGCGAGCCGAACGTGTTGCTGGTCGATGCCGGCGACAACTTTCAGGGCACGATCTTCTACAACGCCTGGAAAGGCTCGGCCGAGATCATGGCGCTGAACGCGCTGGGCTACGATGCCGTCACCTTGGGCAATCACGAGTTCGACCGGGGACCGGCGGAGCTGGGCCGGGCCTTGCGCGGCGAGCCGGTGGAGATCGCCGGCGCCACCCACCCCACCGAGAAGCCGCGCTTGCCGATCGTCGCCACCAACGTCGATGCCGGCGCCGAACCCGCGTTGCGCGGGCTGTTCGCGCCCAGCGCGGTGCTGGAGCGCGGCGGCGAGCGGTTCGGGATTCTGGGGGTGGTGACGGAGGATGTTCCGGCCATTTCCAGTCCCGCGGTCCCCACGTCCGCGTTCTCGACGCCGTCGCGAGCGTTCAGGACGAGGCCGACCGCCTGCAAGCGGCGGGGATCGACAAGCTCATCCTGCTGTCGCATGCCGGCTATCCGGTCGATCTGGAACGGGCGCCGCGCTGGCGCGGGGTGGATATCATCGTCTCCGGCCACGACCACGCCCTGCTGGGCGACCCGGCGACGGTGGAAGCGGTCGCGCCCGGCCAGGGCGCGCGGGTCAAGGGGCCGTATCCGACCGTGGTCGCCGGCGCCGACGGTGCGCCGGTGCTGGTGGTCAGCGGCCACGAGTGGGGGCGCTGGCTGGGACAATTGCAAGTTTCGTTCGACGAGCGCGGCGTCATCCGGCGCTGGGAAGGCCGGCCGATCTACGTGCGCGGTTGCGCCTTCGTGCGCGGCGCGGTCGATTGCGGCCGGCAGAGCGCGCCGGAAGACCCGGCGATCAAGGCTCGGGTCGCCGCCTACCGCGCCCCGCTGGACCGGTTCGCCGGCGCGGTGATCGGGCGGGCCGGGATGTTTTTCGACGGCGGTCGGACGCCGGGCCTGCGCACCCGGGAGATGCCGCTGGGCAACCTGGTCGCCGACGCGATGCTGGCGGCGGCGTCCCGGTCGGATAGCGCGGTGGCGGCCATCGTCAACGGCGGCGGCATCCGCGCCGGCCTCAACGCCGGCGACGCGACCTTCGAGGACGCCCTGGCGGTGCTGCCCTTCGGCAACACCGTGGCGGTGCTGGACCTGAAGGGCGAGGAGCTGATCGCCGCGCTGGATCACGGGGTATCCCGGCCGGGCGAGGGCGCTTTCCCGCAGGTGGCCGGCCTGAGGCTGGTCTATTGTGCGTCCGCGCCCTGCCCGGCGGCGTTGCGGCCGGGGGGCCGGGTGACGGCGCTGGCGGTAAACGGCGTCCCGGTGGATTTGGCCGCCACCTATCGGATCGCCGTCAACGGCTACCTGGCGGGCGGCGGCGATGGCTACGTGGTTCTGAAAGACGCCTGCGCCCGGCCCGGCGGCCGTTGCCGCGACACCGGCCTGTTGGACCTGGATTTGCTGGTCGAGGAATTCAAGACCCGCTCGCCGGTGGCTCGGCGCGTCGAGGGGCGCATCGTGACGCGGTGACGCCGCCGGGCGCTCCTCGCGCCGCCTCTCAGCCCGAGCCCTCGGGCAGATAATCTTCTCTTACCGGCGCGAACACCTCGACGGCCACGGCGTCTTCGAGGACCCGCGCGCCGTGCTCGACGCCGGCGGGAATGCACCAGGCATCGCCGGCGCGGGCGTCGAACTCGCGGTCGCCGATCCGCAACCGGAGATGGCCCGAGATCAGGTAGCCGGCCTGTTCGTGGGGATGGGCGTGCAGAGGCAGGACGCTGCCTCGGGCCAGCGCGAACTCCGCCATCAAGGTCTTCGCGCCGAAGGCTCGCGTCTTTTGCCGGATGCCGGGCAGTAGCTCCCGATAGCCGCTGTCTCGCTGGGGATCGAACATGATGGCGGAGATCCGAGGGGTATCGCCGAAAACGCGCCACGCCGGATAGCGCGGTTCGAGGGTTGGGACTCAGCGCTGCGTCCACCCCGATCCCCGCTCGGGCGGGGGCGGGCGGCCGTCGTGGTCTAGGTAGTGGAGGACCGCGCCCGCCACGATGGCCAGGAGCACGGTGATGGCGAGGTATTTCATGGGCGGCTTCTGGGGTGGACCTCGCGGAAGTATGGCACCGCTGGCGGAATTTCGCACGACTTCCAAGCCAGCTCGCGATCCGGTTACACCGCCGCCCCCACCACCGCGCCCAAAAGGCCGCCGATTTCCTGGTGGCCGCGCCGGACACCCACCTCGCTAGCGAGGAACGCGAACGCCCGACAGCCCGAACGGCAAACCGCTTCTTGGTTGCGTGGCGAGGATAGTGCCTGGACCGACCAAGCGTGACCGCGTTCCCACCGAACCGTTTCCAGCATCGATCTCCAAACTTGGCTAGGCCGTGTGGGCATTAAATATGGAGAGCTATATAGCTGGTTACTGTCAACAGGCTCTAGGAAAAAACAGTCGCCACGGCATTGCGGTTCAGTTTTCCGGCCCCGGTGAGCGGCAATTCGGTAGCGGGCCGGATTTGCTTGGGGACCTTATAGTCGGCCAAATAATCCCGGCAAAATTCCTTGAGTTCATCTTCCTCGACACTCTTGCCGGCATGGAAAACCACGAGCGCGACCGGTGCTTGTCCCCATTTCGGATCGGGAATGCCGGCGCAAATGGCGCCGGCGATGGCGGGATGTTTCATCAAGGCTTGCTCGATCTCTTCCGGGGAAATGTTCTCTCCGCCCGAGATGAACATGTTGTCCGCCCGGCCTTTGATGAAGATCAGGCCGTCCGGGTCTTGCACGGCCAAATCGCCGGTGTAAATCCAGCCGTCCCGGTCGATGGCTTTTTCGGTCCGCGCCGGATCGTTGAGATAGCCGTCGAAGTTGTGCGGGCTGCGCAGGCACAGAACGCCGGTTTCACCGGGCCGGACTTCGCGCCGCGATTCCTGATCGACGATTTTGGCGTCGCAGTGAAACATGGAGGTGCCGATGCTGGCCGAATTGGTCAGCAGTTCTTCCAGCGAGCCGGAACGCGGGATGTAGGCGAAATTCGAGGGGCCGGCCTCTGTCATGCCATAGGTCTGGCTGATGGGAATCCCTTTGTCCAGAAAAACTTGCATCACCGCTTTCGAGCAGGGCGCGGCGGCGGTGGTGATCGCCTTTAACTTGGAAAAATCGGTTTCTCCGAATTTCGGGTGGGCGATCAGAAATTGCAGCATGGCTTCCACCGCGCCGAAATTCTCGACCCGCCCCTCGTGGATCAATTCCAGGATCAGGCCGGGGTTGAACTCGCGCATCAGGACGCTGGTGATGCCCGCGTAAAACAGCGGCGTGAAAGTGTTCCAGCCGCCGATGTGAAAGAAGGGGAAGGTGATCAGCACGGTCCGATACGTCCCGGCGAGGCCGGTGGCGAGGATATCGACCGCGTTCCAAACCATCTGCCGGTGCGACACGATGCAGATTTTCGGCACGGCCGTCGTGCCGCCGGTATGGACGTAGAGGCAGGTATCGTTCAGCGCCAGCGGGACGTTCACCTCGCGGGGTTCGGTTTGCAGGATGACGTGTTCAAAGCGGCTTTGCTCGCCGTCGATGTCGAGCACCGAGCGTATCGACGCGGGGAGCGACAAGGAGGCGATCAGATCGGCGAACAGGTGCTCGTGCACGAGGGCGCCGGGCTGGAGACGGGCCAGCAGGTCGTCCAATTCCGGCTTTTTCAAGCGCTGGCTCAACGGCGCCAGAATGATCCCCAGCTTCCCGCAGGCCAGATACACGTCGATGGCCTCGATCCGGTTGCGGCAGATCAGGGCGATCACATCCCCTTTGCGCAGCCCCAGCACATCGCTCAGATAAGTCCCTACCCGGCAAGCCCGGTCGTTCATGTCCCGGAAGGTGTAGGACTTTTGGGTGGACGAGTCGTAAAGGGCGGTCCGATGAGGGGTGAGGGCAGCCCGGCGCCCGGCCCAATCGCCGACCCAGTTCATGGGCAGGTCATCATAATTTTGAATGAATCCCATTGGCATCTCCTTACGAGCGAGCACTGAAAAACGCGAGTTGCGGATCGAGATCGGCAGATCGGGTTGCGGGAGCGGAGATGGCCGAGCGTTCGGGCCGGCGAACCTGCCCCGACAACCCTGACAACGAGCTTAGAAGACCCATCCGGCGATGTCGATGCTTTTCGCCGATCTCGGCACGCCGATTTCGCGTTGAGCCAAGCCGGTAATTCTGCTAAAAGATTTCGTTGATATCCTTACAACAGCCCACGATTTACACCGAGGGGATCAGCGTGAGCTACACCGTTACCGTGTTGTTCAGTCCCGACAAGGATTACGAGTTCATGTTGCACGATGGCGATGTGGAGGGCATGGACCGAGAGCAAGCGCGGGCTTGGCTGTTCGAGGAGTTCCAGGAACTGGAGTGCGTGCCGTCTTCGCCGTCCGGGAAGGTCCTGCTGGTCGATATGATCCTGAGCGTCGCCCGGTACGCCGAAGAGGCGCGCTTTCAAGAAAATGGCGAATGGGCGAAAAATTACGCGCGGGCGGTCGCGGCCGCACTGCGGCGCTCGGTCATCAAGGTGGACGTTTGGGATTCCGTCGTGGGCTGAGCCTGTCCGGCATCGTCGCGGTGAGCGGGATAGACGGATCGCGCAGCCCTTCACGGTGATCCGGGCGAACCGCTCGGCTTTCTTGCGGAGAAAAGTGATGAATATCGACCACCGCGTTTTCCTCGTCACCGGCGGCGCCTCCGGGCTCGGCGCGGCCACCGCGCGGATGCTGGTCGCCGCCGGCGGCAACGTGACTGTCGCCGACCTGAACCGGGACGCCGGCGAGGCGCTCGCCGCCGAACTCGGCCCAAGCGCCCGGTTTATCCTGACCGACATCGCCGACGAGGCCAGCGGCCGGGCGGCGGTCGAGGCGACCGTGAACGCTTTTGGAAGCCTGCACGGCCTGGTCAACTGCGCCGGTATCGCGCCGGCGGAAAAAGTGCTGGGCAAGGACGGTCCGCCCGCTCTCAGCCTGTTCGCCCCGGTGATGCGGGTTAACCTGATCGGCCCGTTCAATCTGCTGCGGCACGCCGCCACCGCGATGGCGCGCAACGAGCCCGCCGACACCGGCGAGCGCGGCGTCATCGTCAACACCGCTTCGGTGGCCGCCTTCGAGGGTCAGATCGGCCAAGCCGCTTATGCCGCCTCCAAGGGTGGGATGATCGCGATGACCTTGCCCATCGCGCGCGAGCTGAGCCGCAACGGTATCCGCATCATGGCCGTCGCGCCGGGGGTGATGGAAACCCCGATGCTGCTGGGAATGCCGCAAGAGGTGCGGGACTCGCTCGGCAAGATGGTGCCGTTTCCCTCGCGCCTCGGCCATCCGGCCGAGTTCGCCGGCCTGGTGCGCCATATCGTGGAAAACCCGTACCTCAACGGCGAAGTCATCCGCCTCGATGGCGCGATCCGCATGGGCGCGAAATAGCGCGCACTCGGCGAAAGGCGATCACATGATTCTCACCCCAGAACAGGAAATGATCCGCGATACCTTGCGGCAGTTCGCCCAGGAGCGGCTGGCGCCCCACGCGGCGGAATGGGAGCGCACCCGCACCTTTCCCCGCGAGGCGCTGGCGGAACTGGCGGAACTGGGCGCGATGGGCATCGTGGTGCCGGAACGGTGGGGCGGCGCGGGGCTGGATTATCTGTCGATGGTGCTGGTCATCGAAGAAATCGCCGCCGGCCACGGCGCCACCTCCACCGTCGTCTGCGTGCAAAATTCGCTCGCCTGCGGGATCACCCTGAAATACGGCAGCGACGAGCAAAAGGCCCGCTATCTCACCAAGCTGGCGAGCGGCGAGTGGCTGGGCTGCTTTTGCCTGACCGAACCCCATACCGGCTCCGACGCCGCCGCCATTCGGACCACGGCGCGGCGCGAGGGCGACGCTTGGGTGCTGAACGGGGTCAAGCAGTTCATCACCACCGGCAAGGAGGGCCAGCTCGCCATCGTCTTCGCCGTGACCGACAAAACCGCCGGTAAGAGAGGCATCTCCTGCTTTCTGGTGCCGACCGACACGCCCGGTTACATCGTGGCTCGCCTGGAGGAAAAACTGGGCCAGCACGCCTCCGACACGGCGCAGATCCTGTTCGAGAATTGCCGGATTCCCGCCGAGAGTCTGCTCGGCCGGGAGGGAGAAGGCTACAAGATCGCTTTATCCAACCTGGAAGCGGGCCGGATAGCCATCGGCGCGCAGTCGGTCGGGCTGGCGCGCGCCGCGTTCGAGGCGGCGGCGAGTTACGCCAAGGAACGCGAGGCGTTCGGGGCGCCCATCGCTCAGCATCAGGCGGTGCTGTTCCGGCTGGCCGACATGGCGACCCAAATCGAAGCCGCCCGGCAGATGGTCTGGCACGCCGCCAGCTTGCGGCAGGAAGGCCGTCCGTGTTTGAAAGAGGCGTCGATGGCCAAGCTGTTCGCGTCCGAGATGGCGGAGCGGGTCTGTTCCGACGCCATCCAGATTCACGGCGGCTACGGCTATTGCGCCGATTTTCCGGTGGAACGCTTCTATCGGGATGTCCGCGTCACCCAAATCTACGAAGGCGCATCCGACATTCAACGGCTGGTGATCGGCCGGTCGATCTTGGCGGCGGGCTAGCGGCCTCTCGCCCGCCGACGAGCGAGAGGCGAGGCAAAAATCACTCGCGGAACTTCGGCTTGCGCTTTTCCTGGAACGCCCGCACCCCTTCCTGGGACTCTTCAGTACCGTAGAACAGGCTGACCGCCTGCAAGCCCAAGGCGGAAATTCCGGCAATATGGGCGGTGTCGGCGTTAAACGAGCGTTTGGCCAAGGCCAGCGCGGTCGGGCTTTTCTCCAAAATCTCCGCGCACCAGCGATCCACCTCGGCGTCCAATTCGTCGTCGGGCACGGCCTTGTTCGCCAAGCCCATCTGCACCGCTTCCGCCGCCGTGTACTGGCGGCACAGATACCAGACTTCCCGCGCCTTCTTCTCGCCGATCACCCGCGCCATGTAGGCGGTGCCAAAGCCGGGATCGACCGAGCCGACCTTGGGGCCGACTTGGCCGAACTTGGCCGATTCGGCGGCGAGGGTCAAATCGCACAGCAGCGCCAGGACGTGGCCGCCCCCGATGGCGTAGCCGCGCACCTTGGCGATCACCGGCTTGGGCACGTCGCGGATCACGCTCTGCAATTCCTCCAGCGGCAGGCCGATCACCCCGCGCCCGTCATAGTGGCCGGCGTGGGCCGACTGGTCGCCGCCGGTGCAAAACGCCTTGGTGCCAGCGCCGGTCAGGACGATCACGCCCACTTTTTTATTCCAGCCGGCTTTCAGAAAAGCGTCGATCATTTCTTCGCAGGTCTGGGCGCGGAAAGCGTTGTACTTGTCGGGCCGGTTGATGGTGATGGTGGCGACGCCATCCTTGATTTCGTACAAGATGTCTTCGTATTGCGCGGTCATAAAGTCTCCTCGGTTGGCTTTTATCGTTTATGCAGAGTTTTTTGCGAGTTGGGTGACAGAATCAGGGTTTGATGATCGTATAAAAACCGTCATCATTCTGCTTAACGATGCCCTTGGTCAAAAAGGAACGCATCATATCCTGGTATTTGATTTCGTAATCGCCATCGAAATAAAAATCCACTGTTTCCTTGAACCAATGGGTGTTCATCAGATAAGGAAACAGCTCTTTTTCGCCGATTTGCTTTTTCATCAGCAGCAGAAAGATCAATAATTTTCTCAGCACATCGTCGCCGACCCATTTCCGGTCGATCAGGAAGCGCTCGATCCGTTCTCTGGTTTTCGCCACCGCCGCCCGAAAATCGCCGAACGGTTTGCCGTGGCCGGGATAAACGGCCTCGACGTCCAGCTTTTCGATCCGGCGCAACGCATCCAACCGCTGAAACAGGGCCGTGCTGCCTTCCAGGCGCAGCGTCATGACCGACATATCTTTGCCCCACAGCGTGTCGGATGCGATGAGCATCTTCTGCTCGGCGTGGTACAGCACAATCCCGTCAGCGGCGTGTCCTGGCGTATAAATCACCCGAAAGGAGTGCGGGCCAACCTGAATCGTGTCGCCATCCTCAAGGCTTTGCGTGCAGCGAAAAAACTCCGCCCGATGGTCGTAATATTTCCACGTCGTCGCCCAATCGTCCCGCGTATCGATGAAATGCTTGCCGATTTTATGGAGCGCGATGTCGCAGCCGGATTGCTGCTGGATGCGGTGATTGCCGCCGATGTGGTCGCAATGGGTGTGGGTGCCGATAATTTGAGCGACATCGGCCAGTTTAACGCCGGTTTGCCGGATGTGCTGTTCCGTTTCCGCGAAATCGCCGACATAACCGGAATCGATCAGCACCGGCGCCGGCGAGCGATAAACGAAATGGTTGCAATTGAGATAGCCCCGCTCGATAAAAAACAGATCGTCCAGAATTTCAATGGTGGGCATGGCGGGATCTCTCATGGCGCCTGGCGAGCTTATCCCCCTTGCGAGATCATGGTGGCGAGCAGCGTGGCGATGTGGATAGGTTTAGCATCGTGATCGGCGAACACATCAGCGCGCGATACGGTGATGGTCTTGCCGGACTTGACGACGCGCCCTTCGGCGATGAACCGCGCGCCGGTGGCGGGTCGCAACAGGTTGATTTTGAATTCGATGCTGAGGACTTCGCTGCCGGCCGGCATCAGTGAAAGAGCCGCGTAGCCCGCCGCGCTATCGGCGATGGCGGTCGTGACCGCCCCGTGCAGGAAAGCGTGTTGCTGGGTGAGATCGTCGCGGTAGGGCAGCGCGATATCAACCGCGCCCGGCTCGACCCGCTCCAGGGTCGCGCCGATCAACTGCATCAAGCCTTGGGTGGCGAAACTGCCGCGCACTACCGCAGCGAAGTCGGGGTTGGCGGGTTTGAACTGCATTGCGGGGTTTTCTCTGGTGGCATGAGGGACCGGGCGCGTCGCTCAAATCGCGCCGGTCGCTTTGAAGCGGCCAATCTCGGCGGCGGAAAACCCCCAGTCCGCCAGCCATTCCTCGCCGGCTTTGACCGGCGACGCCGGGGCGCTTTGTATTTCCGCCGGCGTGCGGCTGAAACGCGGGGCGGGAGCCGGTTGCACCAGGCCGTCATGTTCGACGAAGGTTTGCCGGGCGCGGTTGTGCGGGTGGTCGGGCGCTTCTTCCAGGCTCAGCACCGGCGTCACGCAGGCGTCGCCGCTCTCGAAGATGGCGCACCATTCGTCCCGCGTTTTGGTCCGAAACGCCGCCCGCAATCGCTCTTTCATGGCCGGCCAGGATTTCGCGCGCCACTGTTGCCGGGGATCGGGATCTTCGATGCCGCAACCTTGAAGCAAAATTTGATAGAAATGCGGTTCGATGGGGCCGACCGCCAACCATTTGCCGTCGGCGCATGGGTAGGTGTCGTAGAAATGCGCGCCGCCGTCGAGAAAGTTGCTCTCCCGCTCGTCGCGCCATTGGCCCATCGCTTTCAGGCTATAGATGGCCGCCATCAGCAGGGCGGAACCGTCGGTCATGGCCGCGTCCACCACTTGACCTTGGCCGGAGGTCCGCGCTTCGAGCAGCGCGGCCAGAATGCCGACGGCCAGCAGCATGGCCCCGCCGCCGTAATCGGCGATCAGATTGAGCGGCGGCGTCGGCCCGCCGTCGGCCCGGCCGATGGCGTGCAGCGCGCCGGAGATCGCCAGATAGTTGATGTCGTGCCCGGCGGTGTGCGCCAGCGGGCCGGTCTGGCCCCAGCCGGTCATCCGGCCATAGACCAGTCGCGGATTGCGCGCGTGGCAGACCTCTGGCCCCAAACCGAGCCGCTCCATGACGCCGGGCCGGAAGCCTTCGATCAACACGTCGGCCCGCTCGACCAGTTGCAAGGCGGTTTCCCGACCGTCCGGGGCTTTGATGTCCAGCCCGATCATGCGCCGGCCCCGGTTGGGGATGTTCTTGTGCGCGGCAAAGAGATTCAGTTCCGGGGCGCTGGCCGGACGGTTGATTTGCACCACCTCCGCCCCCAGGTCGGAAAAGACCATACCGGAAAAAGGCACCGGCCCTAATCCGGCGAATTCGACGATTTTAATGCCGTGTAGTGGTCCCATTGTTGTTCTCACTTTTTATTTTCCAGGAGCAGATTGGGCAGCTAATTTGTCAATATGGGCTTTAAGATATATTTTTATGATTTTAATTACATCATCAGTAGGTAGAGTGGCTTCTTCAATATCTTCTCCGTGAAACATTTTATCTCTATATTTTTTAACATTTTTAAATTGTTCTGACATTATTTCTGCTTCTTCATCTTTAAAGAAGGATGTGATAATGACAAATTTATCATGCAGTTTATACTTATCCTTCATGATTTCAGAGATTCTGCAAATAAAAAATCTTGATGCATTGAGTTTGCTAGATTTGGCTAAAAAATTTAAAAATTCCTTTTCATAGCCATTAAATATTTTATTGATTAGTATTTCTAGGGCTGTCCATGAATATATAAATGATTTTAAGTTGTCATTATTACTATCAATTGCTTGTGATAATAATCTATAAACTTTATTAAGTGATTTTTCTTTTTTTACAATATCAAAATAATTCTTTATTTTGGCAACAGCTTCATTAAGACTTTCAGAGCAAAAAACATTTGGGGTGCCTAAAGAAATAGAAATAGGATAATAGATTTTATTTTCATGATTTGTAAGATACAAGCCGCTATCCACTTTTTTAATATCCATGGAATGATTGGCGGCTAAAAATAAAGAAGTAAATAAAAGATGTTTTGCATATATAGAGGTGGTAGTTATTGCTTTAATATCAGAGTCATGCAGTTCAGCTATACTTATAGTAAAATCATCGAATTCTCTTTCTATGCTATTTCGCAGATTCTCAATTTCTCCTTCCATTGCAAGTACAATTGTAGCCCCGCTTCTTATTTTAATCCTTCTGTCATTCTGAACTCTTTTAATGCCTTCTTCTATAGCTTTAGGTATTTTATCCTTATCTTTTTCAGCCCAATGTCTTGTAAATATTAAACTTGATATAGCGTTTCTTCTATCTATCTCAAAGCAATAATCATCCAGAGAGTGTGAAAAAATAGCCTTAACATTAAGCTTGCTATCTTGAAAGAAAGTTATTTCATTTTCCACGGGGTTTGAAAACCCATAAACACGAAAAACTTGAATATGTTTATATTTCATAAAAGAGGTAGCAGGTTAAAGTTATAACGTTAAAATTCCCTTTTCTAATATATCCGCCGATCCTCGATCACTTTGCCGTCGTTGGGCAGGGCTCCCGGCGCACAAAAGACCACCTCGCCACGCAGTTTAGTCACCTCCCGGATGCTGGCGATCACCGCCTGCCCCAGCGCCTCGCCCGCCGAGGCGGTTTCACAGTGCAAAGTCATTTGATCCTGCCCACCCGGATTATCCACCACCAGCCGCAGGCGTTGAAGCTCGGGATGACGGCGGGCGATGTCCGCCACCTGTTCGGGATGGACGAACAGGCCCTTGACCTTGGTGGTCTGGTCGGCCCGGCCCAGCCAGCCCTTGATTCGCACGTTGGTCCGGCCGCAGGGCGAAGGTCCGGCCAGCACCGCCGACAGATCGCCGGTGGCGAAACGAATCAGCGGATAGGTCGGATTGAACGTGGTGACCACGATTTCACCGACCTCGCCGACCGCGACCGGATCGCCGGTGCCCGGCCGGACGATTTCCAGCAACACGTCTTCCTCGACGATCAAACCGTCCTCGGCCTCGCTTTCGTAGGCGATGGCACCGATATCCGCCGTGGCGTAACTCTGCCGGATGGTCATGCCGCGCTCCCGCAAGGTCTGGCGCACGGCGGGATGGACGGCTTCACCGGACACGGCGGCTTTGCGCAGCGAGGAAAGATCGGCGCCCAGTTCGTCGGCTTTGTCCAAAATGATCTTGAGAAAAGACGGTGTGCCGACATAGCCGTCCGGGCGCAGATCGACCATCGCCTGAATCTGTTGCTCGGTGTTGCCGGTGCCGCCGGGGAACACCACGCACCCCAGCTTGCGAGCGCCTTCCTCGAAAATATACGCGCCGGGTGTGAAGTGATAGGAAAAGCAGTTATGCGCCAAATCGCCCGCGCGAAAGCCGGCGGCGTACAGCACGCGGGCCATCCGCCACGGATCGCCTTCTTGGCCTTGCAGCTCGTAAATCGGCCCCGGCGAGGCAAAAACCCGCCAGGCGTTGCGGGCGGGCAGCGCGTTCAAGCCGCCGAAGGGCGGTCGCTGTTTTTGCAGCTCGATCAAATCCCGCTTGCGGGTCAGCGGCAGCGCGGCGAGCGCTTTGCGATCGGTGATGGCGGCCGGATCGAGGTCGGCCAGCAACTGACCGTAATAGGGTGATCGCTCCTTGGCGTGCGCCAACTGCCGCGCCAGCTTGTCCATCAAATCGCGCTCGCGCTGCTCGGGAGCGCGGGTTTCGAGAGAATCGTAATAGCTCGTCATGAAGTTATACCCGGGTGATGGATGGTGTCAGGACAGCCAGCGCTTGCGGCGGCGGTAGTGCTTCACGTCCTTGAACGACTTGCGCCCGGAAGAGGAAAGCCCCAAATAAAATTCCTTCACGTCTTCGTTGGTGCGCAAGCCCTCGGCATCGCCTTCCATCACCACCCGGCCGTTTTCCAGGATGTAGCCGAAATCGGCGTAGCGCAGCGCCATCAGCGTATTCTGCTCGGCCAGCAGGAAGCTGACGTTTTCCTTTTGGTTCAAATCCTTCACGATGCCGAAAATTTCTTCGACGATCTGCGGCGCCAATCCCATCGACGGCTCGTCGAGCAGGATCATTTCCGGCTTGGCCATCAGCGCCCGGCCGATGGCGCACATCTGCTGTTCGCCGCCGGAGGTGTAGCCGGCCTGGGAACCGCGCCGGGTCTTGAGGCGCGGAAAGTAGTGGTAGACCTTCTCCAGACTTTCCTTCAGCGCGCTGCGGGAAATCGAGCGGGTGTACGCGCCGGTCAGCAGGTTTTCCTCCAGGGTCAGGTGCGCGAAGCAATGCCGGCCTTCCATGACCTGAATCACGCCGCGCTTGACCAGCTCGTTCGGGCTGAGCTGGTCCACCCGGCCGCCCTTGAACTCCACCGATCCCTTGGTGACATCGCCGCGCTCGGCGCGCAACAGGTTGGAGATAGCTTTCAGCGTGGTGGTTTTGCCCGCCCCGTTCGCGCCCAGCAAGGCCACGATCTTGCCCTTGGGCACATCGAGCGAAACCCCTTTCAACACCAGGATCACATGGTCGTAAATGACCTCGATGTTGTTGACAGTCAGATAGCGGTCGGCCGTCGGCGCGGCCTCGGTGGCTGCGGTCGCTGGGATCATGGGCGCTGGCTCGATGAAAGCGGGGCGTCTGCGGCCAACGCCCCGGTTTAACGGTTAAGATTCTTTCGAGCAATCGCGCGGCGCGATGCTCTTTTCCTTGGCGTACTGCTGGGCGGACGCCTTGAACAGCGGGTGAATCAGCGCCTTGTCGCCTTCGATCCAGCCCGAGACCGGCATCCATTTGGCGCCGTCCCACTGCTGGATTTTCACCATGCCCGAACCTTCGTGGTTGGTGCAGGAGGTCTTGATCGGCGGCAGCAGGTCGGTCGCGCCGATTTCCTTCAAACGGGCGTCGGTGATGTCCAGATTCTCCAGCGCCCAGCGCACCTGCTCGCCGTTGACCGGCTTGCCCTTGCCGTATTTTTCCTGCGCCTTGCGCAGCGCCTCGACCGACAGCACGGCGGCGGAAACGCCCCGGTTGTAGAGGATGGTGCCGAGCTTGGCCTTGTCCTGCATGTTGCCCTTGCCCGCGCCGTAAACCACCGTTTCGATGTCGGCGATCAGCGGCACGGCCTTGCCGGCCACGTTCCAGGTCGCGGCCATGTAGCCCTTGGCGGCGTCGCCCGCCGGCACGGTGTCTTCCTCGGAGCCGGCCCACCACGAGCCGATCATCTTGTCCCGCGCGAAACCGAGCTTTTGCGCGGCCTTGAGGGCGGTCTGATTCATCACCCCCCAGCCCCAGAAAATCACGTAATTCGGGTTCTCCTGCCGGATCTGCAACCATTGCGCGCTTTGCTCGTTGCCGGGATGCGCCACCGGGATCAGCGTCAGCGCGAACTTGTTCAGCTTGGCTTCTTCCTGCAAGGCGACGATGGGCTCCTTGCCGTAAGCGGAGTCGTGATACAGGAACACGATCTTCTTCCCTTCCAGGCTGCCCTTTTCCTTTTCCTTGATAAACTTGAGAATGGCGGATGCCTGCATCTGGTAGGTCGTCACCAGCGGGAAGGCGTAGGGGAACACCGAACCGTCCACCGCGTCGGTGCGACCGTAACCCATCATCGCCAGCGGCAGCTTGTCCTCGGTCGCCTTGTCGATCAGGGCGTAGGAAATGCCGGTGGACATGGTGTGGAGCGGGCCGGTGGACACCTTGGCCTTGGCCTTCAGCCGCTCGTAGCATTCCACGCCCTTGGCGTTGTTGTACTCGGTCTCGCACTCCTCCCAGACAATCTTGACGCCGTTGACGCCGCCGTCCTTGAGGTTGACGTAGTTGAGGTAATCGACGAATCCGCCGTAAAACGATTGGCCGTTCGCGCCGTAGGGGCCGACGCGATACGACACGATGGGGAAAAACTGTTCTTCGGCGGCCAGCGCGCCTTGCGCCAGCAGCGCGAGGGAGACGGCGGCCATCAGCGGGGGCTTGCGATACGCGAACATGATGCGATCTCCTCAAAGTCTTTAGTTATTTGAAAAATATGAAAAATCCCCTAATGGGGGAACGGCCACAGCCGCAGCGTCTCCTTGCCGATCTGCCACAGGCGGGCCAGGCCGTGCGGCTCGACGATCAGGAAGAACATGATGAGCGTCCCGAACAGCAGAATTTGGATGTGCGAGACCGTCGCGTTGGAAAACGGCAGGCCGAGCGCGCCGGCCAGCCACGGCAAGGCGATATCGAGAAAGATCGGCAGCAGCAGGATGAAGGCCGCGCCGAGGAAGCAGCCCAAAATCGACCCCATCCCGCCGATGATGATCATGAACAGGATGCGAAACGACAGGTCCAGCGAAAAGCCGTCCGGCTCGACCGAGCCCAGATAGCAGAAGGCGTAGAGCGCGCCGGCCACGCCGCAATAGAACGAGCTGACCGCGAAGGCCAGCAGCTTGGTCGGCATCAGCCGGATGCCGATGACCTCGGCGGCCACGTCCATGTCGCGCACCGCCATCCAGGCTCGGCCGGTGGACGAGCGCACCATGTTCTTGGCCGCCAGCGCCAAGACCGCGACGATGCTCAACACCAGCAAATACTTCTCGCGCGGCGAGGTGAAGGCGTGACCGAGGATCACCACCTTCTGGGCGGAAATCACCCCGGAGGAGGAGTTGTTGGAGAACCAGGGGAATTTGGTCAGGCACCAGACGATGAAAAACTGGGCCGCCAGCGTCGCCACCGCCAGATAAAACCCCTTGATCCACAGGCTCGGCAAACCGAACAGAATCCCCACGCCCGCCGCCGTCAGCCCGGCGCAGGCGAAGCTGAGCAAAATCGGAATCCCGTCGACCCGCAACTGGAAGTTGTAGGCGGCGTAAGCGCCCACCGCCATGAACGCCGCCGAGCCGAGCGACAATTGCCCGGCGTAGCCGGTGAGGATGTTCAGGCCCAGCGCGGCCAAGGAGAAAATCAGGAAGGGGATGAGAATGGCCGAAAACCAGTACTCGCCCGCCACCAGCGGAATCACCAGAAAAGCCACGGCCAGCAACAGAATGACCCCGATCCGATCCTGGCGGATGGGAAACAGTTGCTGGTCGGCGGCGTAGCTGCTCTTGAACTGGCCGGCCTCGCGATAGAGCATCGGTCGCTCTCCTAAACCCGGTCGATGTGTTTTTCGCCGAACAGCCCTTCGGGCCGAACCAGCAGGAAGCACAGGGCGAGCACGTAGGGGAACCAGCCTTCGATGCCGCCGAAATTGCCGCCGAAGGCCGATTGCATCAGCGGCGGCAGATAAATCTCCGCCAGCTTTTCCGAGGCGCCGATGATCAGCCCGCCGACGATGGCGCCCGGCACCGAGGTGAAGCCGCCGATGATCAGCACCGGCAGCGCCTTGAGCGCGGTGAAGGTCAGCGCGAACTGGACGCCGTTGCGCGCCCCCCACAGCATTCCGGCCACCAGCGCCACGAAACCGGCCACGCCCCAGACGATGGCCCAGATGTGCTGCAAGGGAATCCCGACCGACAGCGCCGCCTGATGGTCGTCGGCCACCGCCCGCAGCGCCCGGCCGATCCGGGTGTACTGGAAAAACAGGGCCAGCGCCGTCACCAACAGGGCCGCGATGCCCGCCGCCGCCAGATCGAACTTGGAAATCACCATGCCCCAGTTGTCGAGAATCGCCTCGATCGGCTCATCGACGATGCCCAAATCCAGGGCGCGCGGGTCGCTGCCGAACACCATCGGCGCGAGCCCCTCGATGAAGAAGGCCAAGCCGATGGTCGCCATGAACAGGGCGATGGGCGGCTGGTTGACCAGCTTGCGCAACACGAATTTTTCGGTGGCGACGCCGAACAGGGTCATGATGGCGAAGGCCAGCAGGATCGCCAGCCACAGCGGCGCCCCCTTCTCCATGCAACCGACCACCGACAGCGCCGCCAGGTACACCATCGCGCCCTGGGCGAAGTTGAACACGCCGGACGCCTTGTAGATCAGCACGAAGCCGAGCGCCACCAGCGAATACATCACCCCGGACAGCAGGCCGCTGATCAGGACTTCCAGAAAAAAGCGCATGGGTTTTATTGCCTTGGATAAATCCTGCCAGGAGATAATCTTACTGATTTGAAACCTTGTGATTTCCTAAGGTCGATTGAGAGGTTTATAAGGAGATGGTTTTTCGCATGGATCATGAAGCACTTTATCTAAGGCCATCCGTTCTGAAATCGACGGATGTTCTTTAATTGCGGTATTGCTAAAGTTACGCGCCTGTATTCTAATATTTTTTAAATTAAATGGAGGACAAAGCCAAGGTTTATGAGCAGTACCTCTTATATCGGGTTTGTATAAAAACTGCCAACTCTCTTGGTTGTCAAAATGAGCGCCAATGCTTTTTAATTGATCGATCATCCACTTTAAAGCGATATCTGAAAGGCCACTCTCATTATTTTTCGTGGTATATCCGCCGCCTACATCAGCATGTGCTCCTGGAAAGAGAATTTGAGTAATTCTCTCGGATTTATCCCACAATGTAGGTGTAAAATCTTGTCTGCGATCATCTAATGAAACAGCATGAAATCCGTTTTCGACTATGGGGCTTAACTTGGTATCTGTAAATCTATAAACGTCTAATTTTTCATTATCCACATAGCGTGGAATGCCTAGTGCCCCTACTGTATCCCAAACGCCGACCGCTTTAATATGCTCAATGGGTATAAAATCTTCTTTGCAAAGTCTGTCACAGGACAAAAATGCTGGTAAATCATCCATCGCTTGAACAAGGTTTGCCAGGAAAACGCCATTCTTTTTACTATCTTTTCGATAGAGATACCATGCCCTAGCTCCGCATTTATAGGCTTCTTTTTTTTCTTCTTCAGTATTATTCTGAACTAAATGTTTAGCTAATAGACCTTGCGATGCGATCAATCCTGCTAAAGCCCTAGCGGTTAAGCTCCTCGACTAAATCCCACTATGACGATGTTATCGTTTGGTTCGTAATTACGAGAGATAAATGTATATCCGCGTACAATTCGTGAAATGATTCCTGCCCCAAAAGCACCCCCTAAAATTTTATGTATGATATTATGCGAATCTCCAACTCCATGTATATATTTAACAACTTGCAATAAACGGTTGTCATTTCTCGTTATCAATTCCTTTTCTTGTTCATTGGCTTTTTTGATTGAATCTATAGACATTGCTCCGGCAAGGGTTATAAATAATTTGTAAACGTTGGTATATTCAGGCACAGAATCTTTGTCATCGTCTTGGCCTGGGCCGTTCCAAGTTCCATCAGCACAAAAAATAATCATTTTATTCATAAAAGGATTTCTCTATTTAGTTTAGTTAAAAACAGATGGTCTGTTATGTTGCTGTGAACCCGCTCGCTAATGCCCCGCGCCCAGATAGGCTTTAATCACGTCGGGATCGCTCCTCACCTCGTCCGGCACGCCGTCGCCGATCTTCTTGCCGTAGTCGAGCACCACCACCCGGTCGGAAATGTCCATCACCACCCCCATATCGTGCTCGATCAGCACGATGGTGGTGCCGAGCTGGTCGTTGACATCGAGGATGAAGCGGCACATATCCTGCTTCTCCTCGACGTTCATCCCCGCCATCGGCTCGTCCAGCAGCAGCATGGACGGTTCCGCCGCCAGCGCCCGGCCCAGCTCGACTCGCTTTTGCAGGCCGTAGGGCAGGCGGCTGACCGGGGTTTTGCGAATGTGCTGGATTTCCAGGAAATCGATGACTTCCTCGACTTTCTTGCGGTGCTCCAGCTCTTCCCTTCTGGCGCGACCCAGCCACAGAGCGTGCTCGACGATGTTGGCTCTCATCCGGGTGATGCGGCCGGTCGTGATGTTGTCCAGCACGGTCATGCCCTTGAACAGCGCGATGTTCTGAAAGGTGCGGGCGATGCCTTGTCGCGCCGCCCGGTGCGGGTTCATTTTTTTGCGTTCCCGGCCATGGAACACG